>ENA-OQDT01000918-OQDT01000918.1-human-gut-metagenome-genome-assembly--contig:-NODE-918-length-18545-cov-3.933923_pt1 | contig 18545 bp, 18 predicted proteins | sample MGYA00242786_ERZ504617 | MGnify/ENA primary metagenome ERZ504617 (study PRJEB26092, sample SAMD00036337) | human gut metagenome | host: Homo sapiens | study: EMG produced TPA metagenomics assembly of...
GAGATCTCCGTTAGCAGCAATGACAGACTGGGTCAATACCACCTGCCCTTGCTGTGGCGGACCGGCACAGCGTGAGACAGATACCATGCCACAGTGGGCAGGTTCTTCCTGGTATTTCTTACGTTATACAGATCCGAAGAATACAGAGGCATTAGCAAGCAAAGAAGCATTGAAATACTGGCTGCCGGTAGACTGGTATAATGGCGGAATGGAGCATACAACACTGCATCTTCTCTATTCCAGATTCTGGCACAGATTTTTATATGATCAGGGTGTTGTTCCATGCAAGGAGCCATATCAGAAGAGAACTTCTCACGGAATGATTCTTGGTGAGAACGGTGAGAAGATGTCTAAGTCACGTGGAAATGTTATCAACCCGGATGATATTGTAAACGAGTTTGGTGCAGATACACTTCGTACTTATGAGATGTTTATCGGTGCATTTGAGCTTGCAGCAAGCTGGAGCAATGAGGGCGTAAAGGGATGCCGTCGTTTCTTAGAGCGTGTATGGAAGTTGCAGGATATGCTGACTGATGAGGAAGGTTTCTCTAAGGATATGGAAACTAAGATGCATCAGACTATGAAGAAGGTTTCCTCAGATTTTGCGATCCAATAATAGTAAACACCCAAATGAAAGTCCATATATAAGAATAAAGAGCACTAAACTTCCGAAGCTACTACTCACAACGAACATAAGCATCATAATAAATTCTATTAATTTATCCTTCCAGGAAAAGTTTCCTCCCACGTTATGATATAGATAGAGCTCCGCACACAAACACCAAATCGTCATGGTAACTGTTGTACTGATCGCAACCGAAATGATAGAATGAAAAATAAAATAAGAGCCCGCTGTTATTCCCATCATTGCTAAAACTCCTACAATATTAAGTATTAAGTAAGCCTTTTCCATACGATATGCTTTGAAATAGGAAGTTAACAATAGCTGGGAGCGGCCTAATGGCAGGCACATAGCCAACAAAATATATAAGTAAGATAGTACCGGTATATATTCCTTCATAAAATACCGAACAATCCAGACAACTGGTATATAGGCAAACCAGGCAATATAAATCAAGAAACTGCAAATAAAAGAAAATTTCTTATAATATTCTGGTAATTTTTCTTCAGACAACCGTTTTAAAAAGGGAAAAATGACCGTCCCGGCTGTGCTGGTAAAGGTAACAATGATATGTAAAATTGACATAGCAAAAGCATATTGTCCATATACATAGGCGGATTCGTTCCATTCGACAATTGTGCGCCCAGCCACTGGCATAAAAGAAGCCGCTATTAAGGCAAACGTTATATTCAGCCCATACCTGCACTTCTCCCAAAATTCCCGTAATCCGATTCTGATAGGCTCTGCCTTTCCAAATAAAAACCTCCGCCCGAGTACAAGACAAATTACCGTTACGAAAATCCGTACGCCAAAATCCGCGAGCATAACATCCTCTGAGCGAGACAGGTGAAAAGAAAGAAGCAACACGTAAGCAACTGTAGCTAAAACTTTCAGTAAAAGGTTTACAACATTATACACACCCGTCTTTCCTACAGATAAAAATACGGTGAGCACAATGCATTGCAAACAAATACTGGGAACACTCAAAGCGAGCACTTGGTAGATTTCTTGACGAGTTGGATCTCTTGCAAAAGAAACGGCAGCAAAAAGTGCTACTGTAACAATGATCAGATAAATAAAAAACACACGCATAGAAGCTCTGATTCGTTGAAACGGCAACCTCTCATACTCATATCCGCCATAAAACAGGCCTATTCCATCGTTGAGGCCCAAGCCAAATAAATTTAAATAGCCGAGATAAAATAGATAAATTTGCCAATAGCCGAATTCCTCTGGCCCCATAATTTTTGGCAAGATAAAACCAGTTATGAAAGACAAAGCTAAAATAACGGCTTGTGTGAAAACAGTAATAACTACCTTTTTGGTCCCTGTCCGGATCGTCTCATTATCGTTCACAGGGATTCTCCTTTGCGTTGTTTTCTAAGCAAGATCATGCGAACCAATGCCAAAAAAATGTCAGTTCTAAAAATGCGCAGCAACTCTGCATGACGACTAAAAATCTGATTGTTGGCCGGCATATATAAAAACATAATAATAAATAACGGCAACAAACACTGGGAGATCAAATTCTTTCCCCAAATCGCATCTTTCCACGATACAGCTAAGAAAGCGCCAATAAAAAACATCAGAAGGATAACTCCATAAAAACTAATGTCATTTGCCATATAACTGTAAAAGGAATGCCATTTCATATCTGCATCCCACTGATCACTAATCTTTGCTTGATATGTCCTAGAAGTTACATCAATGCCAAACAGCGTTTTGAAATTTGAACGCAGGAATGCTGAATTTCCAATTCCATAAGTGCTTGTAAACGGCTCATCCAAAGAGAGGGACATTCCATAATAGCCCTGTGTAACATACTCAGTTAGTCCATAAAACGCGCTTTTCATAAACCCATTATTATTTTTCTTATTGTCATCAGTGATATTTTGGAGCGATTGCTCCTTTTTTTCCTGCTGGGAGCGCGTATCCGGCACCGTTGATGTTTCACTCTTTTGTGTAATCTCAACCGTCGTTTCTGGTATGGATTCAGAAACAGGAGCTTGCGTTGTGATCTCCGGAGCTGCCTGATGATTTACATAATCTTCCACTGAGCCGACCCGCGTAATCAAACCATAAGTAAAAAACCATACACTGAAGATAATCAGGCCAACTGTAACCACAATCAAAAAACGCTTTTGATAAAAATTATTTCGGAATCCATTTCATGATTGAGACAAAAATCAATAAAAAGAGCTCCCGCAAATAAAAAGAGCAGTTCAAAGATCCCCTTATTGGTCCCTATCCCAACATACGTTGCTAGTTGGAATATTACCAAAACTAAAAAGTATACTCTATATCCGATTTTTAGTCGATTCCAAAGAAATACGCAAATTGGAACCATACTGGAAAATAAAAAGGAGCTAAGCGCTAAAATACCTGTAATTAACTTATTTCCTTGGAAAGCAGCTCCAGAATTATAGTCAAATTTTAAATAATACTGTAGGCCAGGATTTTTAATCCACTTATAAAATCAGATAATACATGTGTAGGAATCCAGCCAGACGATTTGGTAAGATTCCTATAATTAATCAAACTGGCAATTGTGCAAATCAGTAAAAAAATCCAGAAAAAACGCAAAAAAAGATCCGTTATCTTGGAGGACAAAATGACTGATTGTTTTGAAATTTGAAACTTGTTGGCAAACAATACATAGCCTACTATGAAGGCAACATGATAGCAAGCGATCAAGGTCCAGAACAGTGCCTTATTTTCCGTTTTCCAAGGGATTGGGCCAAACTGATATAAAAGCAAAGTCAATGCCTAAATAAAGCTCAATTAAAAATAGGGGCAAAAATAGTAAAAATTTATCATTTCTCTTCTGTTGTATCAAACGATTCCCTCCCATTAAAATTACATATTTTCTATAAATTCAGTGATAACATTGGCGGTCGTTTCCGGCAATGCATCAGGATAAAGCGACTTCACGTCTTCAAAAGATAATAACTGACAATCCTTTTCCAAAAACTTACGCAGCTTTACTAGCGCATCCTCTGTCGTACCGTCTGTAATTTGAATACATAAGGAATTGGGATAACGCTGTAATATGGAAATAACAGAATCCTGGTTATAATAATAAAAATGTATGATGGGTTTACCCGTGGCCAAACATTCAAAAATTTTGCTTGGCGACTGATTTGCGTTTCGATTCCCTACACTGAGAATATAATCGGATTGAGCGATCGCTTTATCTGCCTCCTCCTTTGTAACGCTGCCGTAAAAATGAATGACAGAAGGATATTTTTTAGCATATGCGAAAAGTACTTCTGAACAATTTCCAACAGCATATATGTTACACTCCACCGATATTTCAAGCTTAGCCAAAACTTGCAACATAAAATCCGGCTCTCTGATTCCCTTGTTAAATGAACCGGCATACGTCAATATTTTCAATTGTACATCTTTCTCACTAGGATCAGCAGAGACGGCATAAAGCATCGGGTGTTCCAAAACAGAAATTTTATTTGCATAATTTGAAAACTCCTGCTCAAAATGTGGTTGGAGATGCCTCATAATTATAATTTGACTACTTAAATCTAAAATTTTTTTGCTCTAATTTCAAATGCTTCGTATATTTTATTCTTTGATTAAGCTTTGTACGATGCAGCGAAATATTATCGCTAAACGGATCGAAAAAGTATGATATAACCTTAGGCGGTGACTGTAACTGACTACAGTATCGATAGGTGGCAACCATTGACTCAAATGGGATGCATACGGGAATAATCACATCAATCGGCGTGATGGAATGGATTCTCTCCAACGCCTCCTCATACTTTCTACACAAATGGTAATCCACATTATGGGGCTTAATAATTGCCTTCAAATATTTTAGCATCCGTAAGAATAGCAATTCTAAGGAATATAATCTGCGAAAAAAATGCATTGCGCTTAGACTCTATTTTATCTTCTACATAAAGTCTATGGTTAATCTGCTTTGTATCAACACGTAAAATATGACATCCATTCAAATAATCTTCGTCACTCTGACCGCAGTGGTTCTTTACAGAAAGGATCGTAATATGATAGCGAGTTTTTAGGCAGGAAACCACATGATTGACACAAGTACCCACAGCAGAAAAATATGGATAGTATCCCGATAATACAAAGACAATGTGTTTCATATCTTCCTCGCAAGCCTCCCTTTCTATCAAAATATTGAACTATTAAACAAACTGATGATAAAGGGCTACAGTTTTTTGACACTGTATTTTTTGATCCATTGAATTTCTATGTGTCAACCATTTCTCATGGTTCATTTGATAATGGATACTACCTAAGCGTTTCACTTGAGATATCATTTCCTCTAAATTACCCTTAGGAACAACATAGCCACAGCCAGCAGAAACAGTTTCACTACAGCCGCCCGTATCAAATGTTATTACCGGCGTTCCACAAGCGATCGCCTCTAAATTCGTCGTAGGATAATTATCCTCTAAGGTTGGATTCAAAAAAATATCCGCAGCACTATAGATCTCAATTAATTCATTCAAATCATCTGTACGTGTAATTCCCAACATATGATTGGAGAGCGAATGGCATTGCTGTTCTGTCAGCCCTACCACAACTATGCAAAAAGTATCGTCCAGCCGTTGAGATAACTCCAATAAATAATCAAGTCCCTTACGGGGGGACCAAACATTCGCAACAGACAGCAGCATCGTTTTGTTGGTCAAATGATTTTTTTCTCTAAAATTACTGTCGGTTGGCTTAAACTGATTTAAATCTATTCCATTGTGAATAGTATCAATGGGATAATTTTTAAAAAAAAGACTGTTTCACTAAATCTTTTAACCAATCGGAAGGTGTTATAATCCGCAGTTTCGGGATGGAAGTGAACCATTCTTTCTTTTCTTTAAAATTACTTTGTGAATGATCCATCAGGAAACTCGCCGGATATTCTCTTTTCTGCGGACAATCGTGGCAACTGGTTTTCCAACGGTCACATCCAACAAAATCGAAATGAGAACAATGCCCCGTAAAGGCCCAGCAGTCATGTAACGTCCAAACAACCGGTTTCCCACATTCTCTGAGCCACTCAAACAGGGTCGGCAGATGGAGATAATAACCATGTAAATTATGCAAATGAATTATGTCCGGATCATATTCCCTAGCTGACCGAATAAAACGCTGCGTTGCCCTTTTCGAATAGAAACCATGCTTATCCGTAATGCGGCTACAGACGCCATGCAGATTCACAGCCAAATCGGTGCCAATCCGAATGCTTTTTACGTCGCCTGGCGCGTGGCCGCGGCCATAGGCAATCAGGCAATCGTCACCACTTTGGGTTAAATATCTCGATAGGTCTGCCGCGATACGTCCGGTACTGCCATATCCACAAACGGAATTGATTGCAAAACCTTCATTTATTTTCCCCACACCGTTTTATTCACAATCTCCGTATAGCTCTGGATCAGCTTCACTACTTTCACTGACACATTCGTATCCGCATAATCCTCCGCCATAACAACCTCTTCCCGGTTATCCCGCATGGCAACGGCCAGATCCAGCGCCTGCTCCACATCCCGGCCGGTAATCCCGCCGATCACAACAGAGCCTTTATCGAGCACCTCCGGCCGCTCCGTCGAGGTGCGGATCAAAACGCCCGCAAAGCCGAGCATCGCGCTCTCCTCAGACAAAGTGCCGCTGTCAGAAAGCACACAGTAGCTGTTCATTTGGAGCTTATTATAGTCTAAAAAGCCAAACGGCTTCAGGCTCCGCACCAGGGGATGGAACTGAAACCCACGCTTTTCAATGTACTTTTTGCTGCGTGGATGGGTCGAATAAATAATCGGCATCCCATAATGCTCCGCGATATTGTTGACGGCGGTCATCAAAGACATAAAATTCTCTTCGTTATCAATATTCTCCTCACGATGTGCGGAAAGGAGGATATATTTCCCCTTCTCCAACCCCAAGGTCTCCAAAATATTGCTTCGTTCAATGCGATCCATATGATCTCTCAACACTTCCCGCATCGGAGAACCAGTTACGAAAACCGTCTTTCCGTCAATCCCTTCCGACAAAAGATAGCGCCGGGAATGCTCTGTATATGGGAGGTTAATATCCGAAATATGATCCACAATCTTTCGATTGATCATTTCACTGACGTTCCAATCCCAGCAGCGGTTTCCAGCCTCCATATGGAAAATCGGGATTTTCAGCCGTTTTGCGGAGATCGCAGACAAAGCCGAATTCGTATCACCCAGCAGCAATACGGCATCCGGCTTTTCCTTCTCCAATATTTCATAGGATTTGGCGATAATATTCCCCATGGTTTCGCCTAGATCTTTCCCCACGCTATCCAAATAGTAATCCGGCGCCCTCAAACCCAGATCATCAAAAAAAACCTGATTGAGTGTGTAATCCCAATTTTGCCCCGTATGAACTAAAATGTGATGGAAATATCGGTCACACGCCTTAATGCAGGCCGACAACCGGATGATCTCCGGCCTTGTTCCGATAATCGTCATTACCTTCAGCTTATCCATTACAGTGCCCTCCACAAGAAGATTATACCTTTTCGTAATAGGTATCCGGACGATCTGGATTAAAAGGCTCACTTGCCCACATCACCGTAATCAAATCCGTATCTCCCACGTTAATGATATTATGTGTATAGCCAGTTGGGATATCGATCACTTTCATCTCATCCCCGCTGACGTGATATTCAATTACCTGCTGCGCTCCAATTTTACGAAACTGAATCAGCGCCTCGCCGCTCACAACAAGAAACTTTTCATTCTTTGTGTGATGCCAATGCTGACCCTTTGTAATACCCGGTTTGGCAACATTCACAGAAACCTGGCCACGGTCTGGCGACCGCAGGAACTCCGTAAAGGAACCCCTCTCATCCTGATTTTTCTTTAAAGAGTAGCTAAATTGGTCCTCTGGTAAATAGCTCAAATACGTTGCATACAGCTTACGAGTAAAGGCATCCCTCAGATCGGGAACCTCCAAATTCTCCCTGCTGTGATAAAAAGATTGAAGCAATGCCGCCACCCTGCCGAGCTTTACCGTTTCTGTAACTGGGACGGTGCAATAGGCGCCCTCGCGATGTTCTCCACCCTCCAGAGCGGCCAGCATTTCTTCCATTACGTCATCGATATATGCAAAACAGATTTCCGCATCCGGGTCATTTATCTGAATTGGCAAACCGCGCGAAATGTTATGGCAAAATGTCGCGATGACGCCATTATAATTCGGCCGACTCCATTTGCCGAACAAATTGGGGAATCGGTAAATCAGCACCTTTGCACCTGTCTGCTCCCCATACTCTGCAAGAAGCCGTTCTCCCGCCCGTTTGCTGTTGCCATACTCGTTGTTTCGCTCAGCCTGAATGGAAGAGGATAATACAATCGGGCACTGGTTATGATGTTGTTTTAGCGCTTCCAGAAGATTAGAGGTAAAGCCAAAATTTCCCCTCATAAAATCCTCAGGATTCTCAGGGCGGTTGACCCCCGCCAAATGGAAAACGAACTCGCAATCGTGAGCATATTCTCCTAAAAGGGCCGGATTCGTATCCAAATCATATTCATATAAATCTGTAAAACCGCGGTTTTTTAATTCAGCGCAAAGGTTCCGACCCACGAACCCCTTTGCGCCAGTCACCAATATTTTCATTCACTGATTCTCCCAAGCTGCAATTTCACTTCGAATATATTCCAAACTCAACAGCTTTTCCTTTACCTGCTCAACATCCAACCTTGTCGTATTATCTGAGTTGAACTCCGTCAATTTAACTTGCTCCGTATCTCCTTGTACAAAATATTTATCATAGTTCAGATCCCGTTTATCGCATGGTACCCGGTAAAAGTTACCCAAGTCGGTCGCACGGGCGCACTCCTCTTTGGTCAAAAGCGTTTCATACATCTTCTCCCCATGCCGGATACCAATCACCTTAACAGGGTTATCCGCATGGAATAGTTCTTTCACCGCTTGGGCCAGCACTTCGATGGTGCAGGCAGGCGCTTTTTGCACCAGGATATCGCCGCTCTGTGCATTCTCAAATGCAAACAAAACCAAATCAACCGCTTCCTCCAAGCTCATAATAAAGCGGGTCATTTTCGGCTCCGTAACAGTCAGCGGCTTTCCTGCTTTGATCTGTTCAATAAACAGTGGAATGACAGACCCTCTGGAACACATGACATTGCCATACCGTGTGCCGCAGATCATCGTCCGATCTGGGGCAACCGTACGCGATTTGGCGACAAAAACCTTTTCCATCATCGCCTTAGAGGTGCCCATGGCATTGATGGGATAAGCCGCTTTATCAGTAGACAGACAAATCACTTTTTTTACGCCAGCCTCAATGCAGGCAGTCAGGACATTATCCGTGCCAAAAACATTTGTCTTAACCGCTTCCATCGGAAAGAACTCACAGGAAGGCACTTGCTTTAGTGCCGCGGCCTGAAAAACATAGTCCACCCCATACATTGCATTCTTAATGCTGGCTAAATCGCGCACATCGCCGATATGATACTTAATCTTATCATTATGATATAGATGGCGCATATCATCCTGCTTTTTTTCATCACGGGAGAAAATCCGAATTTCCTTAATGTCAGTATCTAAAAAGCGTTTTAACACAGCGTTACCAAAAGAACCGGTTCCACCCGTAATCAATAAAGTTTTTCCTGCAAACATAATTCTCTTCCATCCTTCATTTCAATAAATATTTTTTCTAATTTATCGATAAACACATCTTTTGTAAAATGCTCTTCATAATAACGACGAGCATTCAACCCCAATCTGCAATAGCGTGACGGATCTTCAATATACTTGCGCATATTGTCAGCCAGCCCACGATCATCCGACGCCCTTGCCACCATCCCGCATTCTGCTTGAGTAATCACATGGGCGGCCGCACCGTCAATGGCTGCAAAAACAGGCTTTCCAAGCGCCATATATTCCTGCAATTTAGCAGGCATCGTCATACCGACTGCATTATCACCTCTTAACGTTAATAAAAAGGCATCTATTTTTTCATACGCATGAATCAATTCATCACCAGTTACACGGCCATGAAAAATAATTTTTTGATCCTCACGAAGCTGGTTTACCAGCTGAATACAATTTTCAAGATTAGACCCGTCTCCATAAATATGAACTTCAAAACACTTTAAATCAGATAGGCGGTGAACTGCTCGTATAATGCATTCCACATCTTGAGCACTTCCAATGTTTCCTCCAAACGCAAATCGAATGACAGAAGATTCCGCAGTACATTCCGTTAATTCCGCGGTCAGCACATCATCTGAATGCTGCGGAATATAAACAAGGCGAGCAGGATCAACATGGTTTGTCTGCGTTAAATAATCAATAAATGGATAAGAAGTAACGCCGATCACGTCGCATTTGCGATAAACCCATTCGCTATATCGATGAACCAGACGAAATAAGATGGAGCGCTCCGGAATATTCCAAACCTTTAAACATTCCGGCCAAATGTCAAGGCAATATAAAAATAACTTTTTACCGCTTCTCTTCTTCATAGTAAGCGCCGCGTTTGCCATAGTAACAGGTGAGGACTGATAAGAAAAAATGATATCATAATCTTTTTTAGCAAATTGCGCATAGAGCGTTGAGTTAATCAGAAAACTCAAATAATTGACGGCTCTAAATAAGAAACCGGTGCGTCTAGCAATAATCGGAACCCGAATAACGTCAACGCCATCAACAACTTCCCGTCTGCGACGAAAAAATTTATACTTCCACGGGACCTTTCCGGTTGTATAATCTGGTAGTCCTGTAAGAACAGTAACTCGATGGCCCCTTTGGGCAAATTCCTTGGAGATATCATTGATTCTAAAATTATCCGGGTAGTAATACTGCCCCACAATTAAAATTTTCACAGAAACATATTACCCCAATCCTTGATGAAATGCCCGTCTAAACTCTTTCTTTCCCTACTCCCAATAACCAATATGTATTGTATTATAGTCTATTTATATCTCTTTTTCAACTAAAAATATCAAAACATACGCATCTACGAGCAGATAGGAAACTATTCGCAATTAATTTCCTATACTTAGAAATAATTAGGTTTTTAAAACCGCTTTCCCTCTTTCACCCCTTTCTCCCCTCCCCCATATACTAAATATCGAGAGCAGACCATTTTCAAGCGGCCCGATTCCGTCCGCTCCGGTCTGCTCTCTTTTTCCATCACAAATGAGCAAAGGAGATTATTCTCATGCATAACATAGATTCCCTCGATAAGCTCCCCGTCGGGCAGACGGCCCGCGTGGAAGAGCTTCGCCTCAACGGCAGCATCCGAAGGCGAATGCAGGACATCGGCCTGATCGAAGGCACTCCTGTGGAATGCCTGCAAAAAAGCCCTTCCGGTGATCCTGTGGCCTATTTGATCCGCGGCGCCGTCATCGCTCTACGCCGGGAGGATTCCGGCCGCGTCATGGTGCATTTCAGCTGACTTTTCCCTGCGCGCCGCCCTAGGCGGCCCAACGAAGCATATCATGAAGGAGCGTTTTTTATGGGATTGACTCGAAATTCACACAAGGGCGAGCCGGTGGACGGCCCGCTGATGATTGAAAAAGAGGCGGAGAGCGACCGTGTCATTGCGCTTGCCGGCAACCCGAACGTCGGTAAGAGCACAGTGTTCAATGCCCTAACCGGCATGAATCAACACACGGGAAACTGGCCTGGAAAGACGGTTGCTAGCGCGCAGGGCCGGCATGTCTACAAAGATATGGGGTATATCCTTGTAGACCTGCCCGGTACATATTCCCTGATGGCTCATTCCGCCGAGGAAGAGGTTGCGCGCAATTTTATCTGTTTCGGCGGTGCGGACGCAGTGATTGTCGTATGCGACGCCACCTGCCTGGAACGAAATCTGAATTTGGTTTTGCAAACACTCGAGATTACCCCGCATGTTGCCGTCTGTGTGAACCTGATGGATGAAGCGCGGCGCAAGGGCATACAAATCGATCTAGCTGGGCTGGAGAAAAAGCTTGGCGTGCCTGTGCTCGGGGCAAGCGCCCGCAGCGGAAAAGGGCTGGAAAAATTAAGTGAACAAATGAGCCGGGCAGCGGCCGGGCAAGGCTCTGGTCAACCAATTCAGGTTTCCTATATCACGCCGGTCGAAGAAGCCCTCTCCACGCTCATTCCGCTTATTGATCAAAAAATCGCAAAGAGCGAAAAGCCGATTAGCAGCCGCTGGATCGCCCTGCGGCTATTGGATGCGGATGAAAGCCTTCGGGAGCCGTTATCGGAATATCTTGGTTTTGACCTGACACAGGATGCGGAAATACAAGAAAAGCTTGCCAGCCTGAATGGCTTGTTTGAACGATATGGTCTGTCACAGGCCCGCATCCAGGATAAAATCGTTTCCGGACTCGTCCGAGCAGCAGAACGCATCTGCCGTGGCGTGATCACCTATCAGCGCAAAAATTACGACGCTCGAGACCGGCGTCTCGATAAGCTCCTGACAAACCGCTTTACGGGGCTTCCCGTTATGATTCTGCTGCTGGGGCTAATCTTTTGGCTGACGATCACCGGGGCCAATTACCCCTCCCAGTGGCTTTCAGCCGGGCTATTTTGGATCGGCGATCGAATGACTGATTTTTTCCTGTGGCTGGGTACGCCGCCTTGGGTGGAAGGCCTTTTGGTGCAGGGCATTTACAGAGTGCTTGCATGGGTGGTATCGGTTATGCTGCCGCCAATGGCAATTTTCTTCCCTTTGTTTACTTTACTAGAAGATTTTGGTTACCTACCGCGCGTGGCGTTCAATCTGGATCATCATTTTCAAAAAGCGCATGCCTGTGGCAAACAAGCACTGACAATTTGCATGGGGTTCGGCTGCAATGCTGCCGGCGTAATCGGCTGCCGGATCATCGATTCCCCACGAGAACGCTTGATCGCAATCTTAACCAATAATTTTGCGCCATGTAACGGCAGGCTTCCTACTATTATCGCTCTGATTACCATGTTTTTTGTGGGCAGTGTGGTCGCACCGCTGCAATCGGCCGTATCCGCGCTCATGCTTGTCGGTGTAATTGTATTGGGGGTTGCCGTCACCTTCCTGATTTCACGGCTGCTCTCCGGCACCATTCTGAAGGGAATCCCCTCCTCGTTCACCCTAGAGCTGCCGCCCTACCGCCGCCCACAGATTGGCAAGGTAATTATCCGCTCGATTTTTGATCGCACACTTTTTGTGTTGGGGCGCGCCGTCGTCGTCGCGGCCCCGGCAGGGCTTATCATCTGGCTCGCCGCCAACGTCCAGATCGGGGGAATGAGCCTCTTGATGCACTGCGCCCATTTCCTCGACCCCCTCGCCCATCTGATGGGGTTGGACGGTGTCATCCTCTTCGCTTTTATCCTCGGTTTTCCCGCGAATGAGATTGTGATCCCCATTATACTGATGGCCTATATGGCGACGGGACATATCATTGATTTTGAAAGTTATGCCGCCCTCCATGAGCTGCTCGTAGCCAACGGATGGACGTGGCTGACCGCAGTATGCACAATGCTCTTTTCGCTGCTGCACTGGCCTTGCTCCACTACCTGCCTCACCATTCATAAGGAGACCGGCAGCTGGAAATGGACGGCGGCCGCCTTCCTGATCCCCACGCTGACAGGGATGGCGGCCTGCATGCTGGTGACGTTTATTGCACGCATCGCAGGATTAGCATAGTGACCTCCAATATACAAAAAGGGGGCTGCGGCAAAATGCTAAGCATTTTGCCGCAGCCCCCTGCCGGGTGGAATGTATCAGCCCTCATCAGTTCTTTTCAAGCACCATCTGCTCATAGGGCAGAATTTCAAAGCCATAGCGCTCATATAGCTTTTTAACGCGTTGGTTACGCGGGCAAACCTCCAGGCGAAACCGCTTTGCACTGCCCTCGTATTCCCGCAGCAACCATTCCATAAACTGCGAGCCCAGCCCGCAGCCGCGCACCCGCTCGGAGAGATAAAGCTCCTCCAGCTGCACCGTCTGGCCACCCGCCTCACAGCTCCAGTAAAACACCAGCAACGCATAGCCCACAACCTGCCCCTCATGCTCCAGAATACAGCCGCGCAGGCCCGGCTCTCCCCGCATCAGGCAGTCAAAGGTATCCAACAGCTTTTGATCGGAGATGGGAAAGAGCGTTCCCTCCCCGGCATAGAAATCTCTGCCCATAGCAAGATAACAATCCTTATCTTCCGGCATAAAAGCACGAATCACCACAAAAGCCACTCCTTTCCCCTTGATTATGTGCCGGTGGACTCCTCAGGCACCACTGTGATTACAATCTGGGAAGCCTCTTTTGTTTCGACCTCTCCCCAAACCTTTACATAGATTACGGTGCCCTTTTTATAGCCTTTCTCCGGCGTCGTAAGCATTTCTGCTACCTTGCCCGCACGCTCCGAATCATCATTTTTCTCCACAATGGCCCGGCATTGGAAGCCCATCTCTTCCAACTTTAATTTAACAGTGGCATAATTCTGCCCCTTAAAATCCGGCAGCGTGATCTCTTCATTCCCACTGCTGAGAACTAATTTGATGGTTGAGCCTTTGGGCACCTCCGTCCCATATGCAATATTCTGGGAGAGGACAACATCCTTGCCCTGTGTATCGCTATCCTGATATTCCGTTTCAAAGAAAAAGGCATTTGTATAATCCGTATTACTCTTGATGTTGTTATAATTGAGCCCCCTAAAATCCGGCACTTTAACGAGCTCCGGCGCATTGGAAGAGGCCTGCGTGCTCGCTCCGCCTGTGAAAAACATACCGATATCTTCCCGCCATACCGTCAGGGAAAGAACTGCAAAAATCACCAAGCAGGCCGCAATGCTTGCAAGCCCGGCAATCAGCGCCGTTTTCGAACCGGAAGCGCTTTTTTTCCGCCCGCTGGGAACAGGCTCCTGATAAGGCGCATCCTCCTTCCCGGCATAGGCGATAGCGGCTGTGGAGGTGCCCGGAGCCGCGGAGAGCTCCGCTCTAAGCTGATCCACTGTGCGCGTGCGATCCTCCGGCAGGATTTGCAGACCATTCATCAGCGCATTAATGACATACGCGGGGAGCTGCTCTGCAAATTTGCCTGGCACCATCAGCCGGTCATTTGTCACGCGGGAGGTCGCCTCCAGAGGCGTGCTGCCAATCAGCGTTCGATAAAGCACGGCGCTAAAGGCATAGATATCCGTCCAAGGGCCCTGCTGCCCCTCAAAGCCATATTGCTCAATTGCTGCATAGCCCGGGAATAGCTGCGCTGTGAGATCGCCACGCGCAGTGCGGGCCTGCCAGATGCTAAAGCCGGTAATCCGCATTTTCCCATTCTTCCCGACGATCAGAGTCGTTGGAGAAATACCGCGGTGGATAATTCCCGCGCTGTGCAATGTGCCAAGGGTGGAAAGCACCGGCATAAACAGAATCCGCGCCTGCTCCCATGAGAGATAACCGGAGGGGCTGCGCAGGAGATACTCCCGCAGGCTGACGCCCTCCATATATTCGGAAATTGCATATGCGGTGCCATGATCCTCCACAATATCAAACACCAAAATGAGCGCAGAAAGCCCACGCATACGCGCCAGCTTGCGCCATAATTCTAAAAAGCTCTGATAACAATCCCGATATGTAATTTCACAGCCCGCCATCGGCACGAGCGTTAAATCTTCGCGGCGTTCAGCAATGGAATCCGGCAGAAATTCCCGTATGGTAACCGGCGCATTCATCTCCAGATCCCAGCCCATATAGGTAGCGCCATCGCCATTATAATCCAGCAGTTTCCCAGCCAGATAGCGCTCTGCTACGACTGTGCGCAAGGGTAAATACGGTGCAAGCTGCGGCGAATCCGCATGGAAGCCGCAGTATGGGCACTGATTCTCATCACCGATCTCACGCATACAGCTCATGCACAGATGATCTGTATTCATCATTATGGTCACTCCTCATTGATGCACCCGTCAAACGGGCGAGACCCTCAAACGATTCGCCCATCAAAGCAAATCCCAAAAATGCATCCAATCAACGGCAGAAATCTTTTATCTAAAGAGTATCATATCAAATTCCGCTTATCATTGTCAAGCAACAGGGCTTTCTGCCGCTTGTATCAGATGCGCAGAGGCGACATACTTTTGCCGCATTTTCTGCATGGCAGGGCGCTAAAATCTGGCTAAAAATCGCCTAATCCATCTGAAAGGAATTGAATACCCACGGCTGACCCGTTTCTCACCATGCATATTTGGCCGGATCCTGACCAGACTATCGATGAGTAGATCAAATATTTGGAAACGGTTTGCAGGGGGCGGCAGAATGATACCGGTTTTTTTACTGGGGGAGGAGCACGATGCGGCACTTCGGCTCCCGCTTTGCCGAATTTTAGAGCGTTATGGCGGCGTGCTTCACATCTGTGGGGCGCATGCCGCGCAATATGCCATCGGCCAGGCCCGGTTTTTATTGTGCGAAACCAGCCGCTTGGAGTCCATCCAAGCAGAGCAGGCCATCCTTATTTTTAAATCCCAGCAGGCAATTTCTTGCGGCCAGCTCTCCCTTTCGGACGGGGTTATATCGATTTTGGAAACAGAAAACGAGGCGGCTGCGCGCATGCTGCTGCACACGGGCACCACTGCCCTAACCTGCGGGCTTACCGCGCGAGATACCCTGACGCTTTCCAGCATTTCCGATACGGCTCCCGTAGTGACCATCCAACGTGCCATCACCACATTCGATGGCCATACGCTGGAGCCCTGTGAAAAACGCATCACGCTGCATACGCCTCTGCCCGATTATGCCCTGTTGAGCATCTGCGCCCTGCTGCTACTCACCGGGCACGCATCGGAAAACTTGTTGGAGCTGTAATAAGGGCTTTTTTGCAAAAAATCAGGGGAAGCCGACGCCAATGCGCGGCTTCCCCATTTTGCCGATTCAGGCAAACCTTATTTCATGCCGTTTTCGTAGGACTGGATCATCTTTTTGACCATCTGTCCACCAACAGAACCGGCCTCACGGGAGGTCAGGTCGCCGTTGTAGCCCTGCTTGAGGTTTACGCCAACTTCGTTAGCAGCCTCCATCTTAAAACGATTGAGCGCCTCGCGCGCCTCCGGGACGATACTAGAATTACCGCTTCTTGCCATTGTGATATACACTCCTTCATTCAAAATTTACTTTTCGCGTTTGCCTTCCTAGTATCGGAGGATATGACGCAATTATAACTGTAAACTTTTTGTTGTCTTTCCAGCTTTTTCAGAAGGCAAAAAGACAAAGTTTGAACGGCCATTTTTCACAATTGGCGCAGGGAAGATGAAACAGGCATGGCTTCGGCCGGATATACGGCTGCATCATCAAAGCCTGTGTGTCTGAGGTTCAAATCTTTCTGGAAAGATCAAAAAGCTTTTTCAAAGGGACTGACGCAAAACTTTTTGCAACGGCTCTTTTCGCTTTTTCCCGTTTTTTCAACAGCATTGGAACCTTTCCGCTTTTCCTACAAAAACCTTTGTGGTCACACATTCTTTCGTAAAATTTACCGGAGCGGCGCGCCTTGATTGTTCTGCCCCTGTATTGTATAATGAACTACCAAGGAATATGCATACTGCATACTTCCTGCACGTTTTAGCGAAAGGATGGTCATAAACAATGAAACGTGAATTACAAATTGCCACATTGCCTGTCGTCGCACTGCGCGGGCTTGTCATATTTCCAAAAATGATGCTGCATTTTGATATCGGCCGTAAAAAAAGCGCCGCCGCGCTCAATGCAGCGATGGAAGGCGAGCGAGAAATTTTTTCTCGTTGCTCAAAAAGATTTACAAGAGGACGATCCAAAGCAGTCTGACTTATATGCCTGTGGCGTTGTTGCCTCTGTGCGGCAGGTGCTTCGCCTGCCCGGCACAGATAATATCCGCGTTGTTGTGGAAGGCCGTTACCGCGCGGGGTTAATTGAACTGACACAGGACGATCCGTTCCTTTGCGGCATTGTGCGCGAAAAGCGCACTGTCCGCGCAAGAGCGGCGGACGACTTATATCAAACCGCATTGGTGCGCCACATCAAGGATCTGTTCGGCGATTACGCGGAAGTAGCGCCTAAAGTTGCACCCGATATGATGCTTGCGATCCTCTCAAACGACGACCCGGGCGATCTGGCGGATTTCATTGCGGGCAACATTATGCTGGACTACGCGGAAAAACAGCGCATTTTAAACGAGCTCAACCCCATCAAGCGGCTTGAGGCGCTTTCCGTCATCCTCACGAGGGAAACAGAGCTTCTGAGCGTAGAGGAGGAAATTCAGCACCATGTGCAGGAGCAAATGGACAAAAATCAGCGCGAATATTTTTTGAGAGAGCAATTAAAGGCGTTTCTGAGGAATTGGGCGACGCGGATAATCCACAGGACGAAGCGGAAAGCTACCGGGAAAAGATCCTTTCCGCCGCCATGCCGCAGGAAACAGAGGAGAAGCTGCTCGAAACTTGCGGCCGCTTGTTCAAAATGAGCCCTGGCTCGCAAGAGGCCACTGTTCTGCGCAATTATCTCGATACCGTTCTCGCGCTGCCCTGGAACCAGTTCACCAAAGACCATTTGGATTTAGAGGCCGCGCGCAGGCAGCTCGACCGCGACCACTATGGCCTTAAAACAGTGAAAGAGCGCATGATTGAATTGTTGGCGGTGCGCAAGCTCTCACCGGATATTAAGGGGCAGATCATCTGCCTGGTTGGCCCGCCCGGCGTGGGGAAAACCTCCATTGCGCGCTCCGTTGCCAAGGCAATGGGCCGCAGCTATGCCCGTATTTCGCTCGGCGGCGTGCATGACGAAGCGGAAATCCGCGGGCACCGCAAAACCTACATAGGCGCGATGCCGGGCCGTATTTTATTAAATTCTTCCGGCATTTCCTGAATCATATTTTCATCCCCTATGATAGGGACAAGGTCTTCCTTCATAAACACCGGAATGCCGAGCTTATGTGCCTGGTCCGTCAGAGACCATGCCCATTCC
>ENA-OQDT01000919-OQDT01000919.1-human-gut-metagenome-genome-assembly--contig:-NODE-919-length-18541-cov-4.020256_pt1 | contig 18541 bp, 18 predicted proteins | sample MGYA00242786_ERZ504617 | MGnify/ENA primary metagenome ERZ504617 (study PRJEB26092, sample SAMD00036337) | human gut metagenome | host: Homo sapiens | study: EMG produced TPA metagenomics assembly of...
CGAGTTCGATTCTTCGTTTACTGGCAATGCTCTGTTTCTACAAATTGAATATATATGTTAAGCATACCGCTTACAAGGCCAGTTGGTCAAGGGGTTAAGACGTCGCCCTCTCACGGCGAAAACACGAGTTCGATTCTCGTACTGGCTGCTAGGAACTTCCGAAGTGATTCGGAAGTTTTTTTGTTGTTTGAATATATTCCTGCCTGGGTTATGCCTTCTCTTTTTGTGCAAAAAGACGCCGCAAAGCGACTTTTTTCGTCAACCTTGCGGCGTCTGGATTCAGACTTTAGAAGTCAGAATCTTAATTCTTTTTACTGAAAATCTTCGAAAGCAAGTGCATCGGCATCAACTTCTGCATTTCTCCATACTGCAATCTCACATTACAATACAGCGGCTTTCCTTATTTTTCCTAATTCACTTTCTTACACTTCCACATCCTCAGCCGGTTCTGCCGGGATGAAGACTCTGGAATTTTCATGTTTCTCTTTTTTCTTTAACGCTTCTGCTTTCTCAGTGGCTTCCCTGCAGAATTCCATCTGGGAATTGATCAGAAGTTTGCCTCTCTTGTCCTGCTTCTCATAGGTTCCATCCGGCTGGAGAATATGGGCTTTCACATTATCACGGAATTCCAGATCCAGAACATGCTTGATCTCATTCTTGATCTGATCGTCCTCAACCGGGAAAACAATCTCCACACGGCGGTCTAGGTTACGAGGCATCCAGTCCGCGCTTCCCATATAAATCTCGTCGCTGCCATTATTGTGGAAATAGAAGATACGGCTGTGCTCCAGGAAGTTTCCTACAATGGAACGTACATGGATATTCTCGCTCACACCCGGGATTCCCACTCTCAGACAGCAGATGCCTCGGATCAGCAGGTAAATCTGCACGCCACAGGAGGATGCATGATAAAGAGCTGCAATGATTTTCGGATCACAAAGAGAGTTCATCTTCGCTACGATCATAGCCGACATTCCTTTCTTCGCGTGCTCTGCCTCTCTCTCGATCAGCTTCAGGAAACGATCCTTCATCCAGATTGGTGCCACAATCAGACGGTTCCAGTTCTTTGGCTCAGAATATCCGGAAAGCATGTTAAACACTGCAGTTGCATCCTCGCCGAAGCGCTCGTCACAGGTAAAAATGCCGCAGTCCGTATAAAGCTTTGCAGTGGAGTCGTTATAGTTACCAGTTGCCAGATGGACATAACGGCGGATTCCGGTGTCCTCACGGCGAACCACCAAAGTAATCTTACTGTGTGTTTTCAGGCCAACCAGACCATAAATAACATGACAGCCTGCTTTTTCCAGCATTTTTGCCCACACAATATTGTGTTCCTCATCAAAACGTGCCTTCAGCTCTACCAGAACCGAAACCTGTTTGCCATTCTCCGCTGCCTGGGCAAGTGCTGCAATGATCGGGGAATTTCCGCTGACACGGTACAACGTCTGCTTAATCGCAAGTACATCCGGATCCTTTGCCGCCTGGCGTACAAAATTTACCACCGGATCAAAGCTCATATATGGGTGGTGTAAGAATACATCGCCCTCACGGATCACCTGAAAAATATCCTTGCTGGTATCTGCAAATGCAGGCACCACAGCAGGGGTATATTTCGGCTCTTTGTACTGCTCAAAGCCATCCTGTCCATAAACCTTCATCAGCATGGTAAGATCCAGTGGTCCGTTAATATAGAAAATATCCTCTTCTTTAATGTCAAATTCCTTTTTCAGAATGCCAAGAAGTCTGGAGTCCGTTTTATCCTCCACTTCCAGGCGGATCACCTCACCCCACTGGCGCTTCTTCAGCTGCTTCTGGATTTCCACCAGAAGATCCTCCGCCCCATCCTCATCTATGGAAAGATCCGCATTTCTCATAATACGGTAAGGATGTGCACAAACCACATCATATCCAAGGAAAAGCTTGTCAATATTGCGCTCGATAATCTCCTCCAGAAGGATCACAGTAGTGTCCTCTTTATTCCCGGATGGAATGACAACCACACGCGGCAGTACAGACGGCACCTGGACAGTGGCAAATACCAGTACATCCTTGCCCTTTTTCTTATCCTTCTTGGAAATCAAGGCGCCAATATTCAATGTCTTATTTCGAATCAACGGGAAAGGTCTGGAAGAATCCATTGCCATAGGAGTAAGAACCGGATAAACATTATCCTCGAAATAACGGTCCACATACTCCTGCTGTTCTTCGTTTAATTTCTCATGCTCCATCACCAGGTGAAGTCCTACCTTCTCCAGCGCCGGAAGAAGGGAACGGTTCAGAGTGCTGTACTGGGAACGGACGAGTTCATGTGTCTGGACACTGATCTCCTTCAGCTGCTCTTTTGGTCCCATTCCTGCAATATCTGTTTTCTCATAGCCGGCATGAACCTGGTCCTTCAGAGAAGCCACACGAACCATGTAAAACTCATCCAGATTGGAAGATACAATGCTGGTAAATTTCAGTCTTTCAAACAATGGCAGACTTTTATCTCTTGCTTCTGAAAGAACACGGTCGTCAAACTTCAGCCAGCTCAACTCCCTGTTCACAAAATACTCCGGTTTTTCAAAATTTTTCAGATCCATTGTGCCCCTCCTCACACTTTTCTCTTACGCCTGAATACCAGACGGATACCAAATACCTCTTCAAAAAATTCAACTTTATCCATAAGAAGTCCAAGTTCCAGGGAGATATCCTGCTCAGAATCAACTGTAAGAAGCAGAGTTCTGTCCTTCAGCATAGCCTTCATATTCTTTACCTTCTGATAATGGCTGCGATCCATGGCATTTGCAATACGAAGGATTGCAGTCAGCTTGGCGATCAAAAGATATACGGAACGATCCATTCCGACTTCTCCTGCGATCTCGCTGTAATAAACAAATTCTGTGGTATTGTAGCGCACCGCATTTGCAATGATCTGACGTTCTTCTGTGGAAAGTCCGATGATCTCCGTAGCCATAATGATCTGATAGGAGCACTCTGCCACATCTCCCATACTGATATATTTGCCACAGTCATGAAGCTGCACTGCGATCTGAAGAAGCAGACGCTCTCTGTCTCCCATTCCGTGCACTTTCTTCATGCTGTCAAAAATCGCCAGGGCAAGGTCGGTAGTGCCCTTAATATGATCCTTTCCAGTAGAATAACGTTTGGCAATGTTTCTGGCTGCCACCAGAATATCATTTTCAAAATTGTGCGCGCTCTTAATAAAATTCTTCTTTTCCCCAAAATCATAGGCAATACCATCAAGAAGAGATACACCTGGCATCCAAAGCGCTTCTGCATTGAAAAGATCCATAAAATCTTTACAGATAACCATAGTTGGCACGATCAAAGCGGCATACTCCGGATCAATATCCATTTCCTCTGACAGTGAAGTCTCGGTCTTATAAACCGTATTCTCATACCGCTTCTCGAATTCAGCCCGTGTAATAATGTTATCCTGTCTCTCCTCACGGAAAATAGTCTCAGTAAGAAAATCCCCCATAAGGATCAAATTCTTTATCTCGCGGTCTTTCAGATAAAGACGCTTAAACCCGGTCAGGTCATTACGGATAAACTCCTCCACCAGCTGTGCATAATTCGTATTGGTTTTCTCCAGCTCTTTCAGACGCTGGCGGATACGCACGCTTCCCATTTTCAGGCTCTGGGTGGTTACAAGCGCATCTTTGTCAAACAGGGAAATCTGCAGGTTTCCACCGCCCACATCCAGAATAGCGGTTCCTTTCTGGATCATTTTCTTAAAGCCATTCTCAATGGCCGCAATAGATTTATAGCCCAGAAAATGCTGCTCGGCATTGCTTAAAACCTCCACATGAATTCCGGTTCTTCTGAAAATCTGTTCAATGATAATCAGCGGATTCTTCATCTCACGGAAAACACTTGTGGTACAGACGCGGTATTCTTTCACACCGTACTCTGCCATGATTCTCTTAAAGTCGTTAAGTACTTCACAAATAGTATCTACCTTATCCACTTCCATGGTTCCGCCGGAATATACCCCTACTCCAAGATTCAGACGATACCGGATATCGTCCACAGTCCGGAAACCACCCTTTTTGGAAAATTCAAAAATTTTCATGGTGATCTCATAGGAACTGATATCAATTGCCGCAAATGTGGTCACTGCCATACTTTTCTCCCTCCTGCCAAGGATTAAATCATTCCAGACATAAATTTCAGATAATCTCTGGTATTCTTTTACTGTTCCTCACTTGTTCCCAGAACATGATCAATAAACTGCTGCGCCGTTCTTCCAGTGAGACCGCCGTGAGAAAGCTCCCAGGCGTTTGCCTTCATCAGAAGCTCCTCTGCAGGCATTGTAACACCATAGCGCTCTGCAAGTGTAGTAACAATATTCTGGAATTCCTTCTTATTCGGTGCACCAAAATAAATACGCACGCCAAAACGGTAAACCAGAGAAAGCTTCTCCTGCACAGTATCGGAGGAATGCAGATCTTCATCGTCTGCCACCTCCAGCTTATCCCCGGATTTCTCCCGAACAAGATGACGTCTGTTGCTGGTTGCATAGATCAGGATGTTGTCCGGCTTTTTCTCAAGACCGCCCTCGATCACTGCTTTCAGATATTTATATTCGATTTCAAATTCCTCAAAGGAAAGATCATCCATATAAAGAATAAATTTGTAATTACGGTTTTTGATCTGTGCGATCACATCATTCAGATCCTGGAACTGGTGCTTGTACACCTCGATAATACGAAGTCCTTCGTCATAATAACGGTTCAGGATACCTTTGATACTGGAAGATTTACCAGTTCCTGCATCACCAAAAAGCAGGCAGTTGTTGGCCTTTCTTCCTCTTACAAAAGCCTCCGTGTTCTCGATCAGTTTCTGCTTGGGTATTTCATATCCAACCAGATCATCCAGATTCACATGGGCGATTCTGGTAATCGGTGCGATCACCGGCTTGCCATCCTTGCCATGCTCAATACGAAATGCCTTGTTCAATCCCAGCTTACCTACGCCGAAATCTTTGTAGAACTGCACCATATCTGCCATAAACTCTTCCACTGTAGAAGCCTCTGCCAGTGTTTTGCTCATATCACAGATTCTGTCGCAGATACGCTGGTTGTATACCTTGCTGTTGCATCCTGTATTCACATAATTACAGAGAAAATCAGCACAGTCTGTTCCAAACGCACTGTCAAAAACAGCAAGATCAAAGTCATAAAGTTCTTTGAAAATTCCAAAATCATGAAGAGCCAGATGGTTAATGCTTCCCTCCACTGCCCCTCTGATCTCGGAAGCGGTACTGAATGCATTCTCGTGATTGACCAGAAGCTGTGTCAGATAAGTGTGCCACAGATTCCCGGAAAACCCATACATTCCTGCCATTTCCACCAGGCTTCCTGCCATATGGAAAAATTCCTCTTTCCGATTCTCAAAGCCTTCTTCACCAGCCTCATAGCTGTTCATCAGTGATGTCATTATGTCCAGTACCTCACCGTTGTCGAAATTGCGGTAAAGGATACATTCTTCTATTCTTGCCATTTTTGTTTCCTCTCAATTCCATGACGCATTTACGTGTCTCTTCTCCTTTTTGCCGTCCGCACAATTCATAACAGCACACTTTCGGATATACAAGCTCACGCACTCGCACCGTTTTTCATTCTACTTTTCTTATATTAAAAACAGATAAAATCTTCTTAAATTCTTTGGTTAATTTTAACAATAAATGAAATTGCTGCCACTCTCTGCCTTCGCAGCTATAATCTTAATAATTGCCCAGAATTTTCAAATAGCTGGTCTCTGCTTCCATGCCCCGCAATGCATTCTTTACCGCGCTGTCCCGCAGATTTCCCTCGAAGTCCACGAAGAAACGGTATTCCCAGGTTTTTCCCGGAATAGGCCGGGACTCGATCTTGGTCATATTCAGACCATTATAGATCATATGGGAAAGTACATTGTAAAGAGTTCCGCTTGCATGACGTGCCTCGAAGCATACACTGATCCTGGAGCTGTTATTCTCATAAACCGGTTTCTTTGCCAGAATAATAAATCTGGTCACATTGCTGTCATTTTTGCAGATATTCTCTGCCAGAACCTTCAGATTGTAAATCTCTCCGGCAGCCCTGCTGGCAATCGCTGCGTGGGTCTTATCCTGATCTGCGCTGACCTTTTGGGCCGCTGCGGCGGTGTTGGTTACCGCTGTGGTTTTCCACCCTCTATGCTCTTCCAGATATTCCTTACACTGGGCAAGCCCCTGAGGATGGGAATATACCCCGGCAATATCGGAAAGCTCAGCCTCCTGCATGCCAAGCAGCACATGCTCAACTTTCAGGATCTGCTCTCCCACGATAAACAGATTATATTCTGTCAAAAGGTCATAAATATCTGCCACAATCCCAGCTGTGGAATTTTCAATAGGAAGGACTGCGTAATCTGCTCTTCCTGCTGCAACTTCTTCCATGGCATCCCGGAACAGCTTCACATGATAGCTCTCAATGTCTTCCTGAAAATAGGCGCGCATGGCACCATAGCCGTAGGCGCCCTCCACCCCCTGGAAAACAACAGTCACATTATTTCTGGGAAGCTGCTCCACCATTTGGAAGTTTTCCTCTTCTTTCGGACCATACTCGGTGAGAAGCTGATACTGGCGCTTTCTGCTGATAGCCATGATCTGCTGAAAAAGCTCCTGGGCTCCAAGTTCGTTGAACTCACCGTGCGCTTTTTTCCTGATCTCTTCCAGTTTGGCATGCTCTCTCTCCGGATCCAGCACTTTCTTTCCGGTATGGATCTTATACTCTGCAACCTCTTCGCAGACCTTCATCCGCTTCTCAAAAAGTTCCACCATCTGATTGTCAATTTCATCTATTTTTCGTCTGCATTCCTGCAAATCTGTCATATTGTTTTCTCTCCAGTTTTTGTATTTAATCATGCAAATTCAGCTGCTGCACACTTCAATTTCCACAATGTACTGCCATTACTGTTCACTCCGTGACCAGTAACACGCTGCCATTTCAGTACCTGACACTTATCCGACATATTCTTCCACCGCATCTGTAAGCGCTCCAATAAAGGAAAGTGAACCAAATGCCAGAATCACACTGTTCTCGTCATCTCCTGCACAGGAAAACGCCTTTTCTACAGCATCTTTTATGCTCTTTGTACTTTCGGCACTGGAATTATATACCCTTGCCGCCTTCGCCAGTTCCTCTGCCGGCAGTGCACGGGGATTATCCGGTGTCTCTATGGTATAGATTTTTTCCGCAAAATGAGCTGTTTTTTCAAGGACAATCTTATATTCCTTGTCTGCAAAAACACCCATAATGTAGATCAGTTTTTTTCCATTAAAATAGTGTCGGATAGATTCTGCCATCTTGTCGGCTGCTCCGGCATTGTGGGCGCCGTCTACAATAAAAGAGGCTTTTTATTGATAACCGTAAATCTTCCCTTCCAGCTTGTGTGGAGAAGACCGTCCTTCCGCTGTTCCATGGTAGTAGTCCAGCCAAGTCTGTCCAGTTCTTCAAGGGCGTTTAATGCCAGCACTGCATTTTCTTTCTGGTAAACACCGGCAAGGGAAATTGCAAATTCCTCTCCTTTATAAGAAAAGGTCTGACCGAATACGCTCTCTTTTTCCAAAACAGCCTCATCAGGGTCAGATACCACACAGGGTACATGAAGCTTGTTGCAGGTATCTGCAATCACCTGTGCCGCTTCCGGCTTCTGCTTTGTGGTCACAACCCGGCAGCCAGGTTTGATAATTCCAGCCTTCTTCTCTGCGATTTCTCCAAGGGTATTTCCAAGAAATGACATATGATCCATGCTGATGGAAACCAGCACAGCCAGTTTGGTATTCTTCACAATATTGGTGGCATCCAGATTGCCGCCCATTCCGGTCTCCAGAAGGACCAGATCACAATTTTCTTCCCTAAAATACAAAAACGCTGCCGCGGTCTCAATCTCAAAAGGGGTAGGATGATTCATGCCAACCGCTGTCATCTGGTCAATTGACCTGGAAATTTCTGTCACATACTTTGCAAAATCTTCCTGTGAGATCTTCTCGCCGGCAATCTCAAGACGTTCTCTGTAAGAATGAAAGAGTTGGGGATATGTATCTGCCCACTTTATAGCCTGCCCGGGTAAGGGTGGTGTATAAATAAGCAATCACGGAACCCTTTCCATTGGTTCCGGCTACGTGGACATAAGGAACTGCATCCTGAGGATTTCCAAGCCTGTCCAGCATTTCACGCATATTATCAAGTCCCAGCACGGAACCGTATTTCGCCGAATCATCGATATATGCACGGCATTCCTGATAGTTCATAATAAAAGCTCCTCGTTTATCAAATATCTTTTTCTCTCCATTATAACCTTGCAGCATAAATTTAGCAAGAATGGGAATGTTATTTTTATCATTTTACCCAAGGAGACCAAGCATATGAAAAAATACCCTTTTCTCTTCTGTGGTTTTACCGGCTTGTGTCTGGAGATTCTCTGGACCGGGCTCCATTCCCTGCTCCGGGGAGATGCGTCCATGAAAGGGACTACCTCTCTTCTTATGTTTCCCATTTATGGCTGTGCATCCCTGATTCTGCCTGTATACAAAAAGCTGAAAAGCCTTCCGGCACTTCTGCGAGGCTCCCTTTATACTGCCGGATTTTACCTGGCAGAATTTACCAGCGGTTCTATCCTGCAGGCTTTTCACATGTGCCCCTGGGACTATTCCGGAGTGCCCCATCAGTACAAAGGAGTCATCCGTCTGGACTATCTCCCGGTCTGGTTTCTCACTGGATTGTTTTTCGAAAAAATACTTACAAAATCTTCTTGAAAAATCATTCCAAGTAGTATATGATAGGTCGAAGAGATTTTGCGTTACCACTCACAGAAGAACCTTTTTGAAAGAGTTTTCGTGAACCGTAACACTCTACCCCAAAACCACACACTCATAACGGAGGTATATCATGAGACACTTAATGAGTCCGCTGGACCTTAGTGTTCCGGAGCTTGAGAAGCTTCTGGATCTTGCCAGCGATATTGAGAAAAACCCCAAAAAATACGCACATACCTGTGACGATAAACGACTTGCCACACTTTTCTATGAGCCAAGTACCCGCACCCGTCTCAGTTTTGAAGCTGCTATGATGAACCTTGGCGGTAAGGTTCTTGGTTTCTCATCTGCAGATTCCAGTTCCGCAGCGAAAGGGGAAACTGTTGCCGATACCATTCGTGTTGTTTCCTGCTATGCAGATATCTGTGCTATGCGTCATCCCAAAGAAGGTGCTCCGCTGGTAGCTTCTATGGTTTCTAATATTCCTGTTATCAATGCCGGTGACGGTGGTCATCAGCATCCAACCCAGACTCTTACAGACTTACTTACCATCCGTTCCTTAAAGGGACGTCTTGACAACATTACCATCGGTCTGTGCGGAGATCTGAAATTCGGACGTACCGTTCACTCTCTGATCGAGGCACTGGTTCGCTACAACAATGTTAAATTCGTACTGATTTCTCCGGAAGAGCTTCGTATTCCAAGCTACATCCGCGAAGACGTACTGAAGAAGAACAACATCGAGTTCCTAGAAGTAGAACGTCTGGAGGATGCTATTCCGGAGCTTGATATTCTTTACATGACACGTGTTCAGAAGGAGCGTTTCTTCAATGAGGAAGATTATGTTCGTATGAAGGATTTCTACATACTGGACAAGCAGAAGCTTTCCCTTGCAAAGGATGACATGTACATTCTTCATCCGCTTCCTCGTGTTAACGAAATTTCTGTTGAAGTGGACAGCGATCCGAGAGCTGCATACTTTAAACAGGCCCAGTACGGTGTATATGTTCGTATGGCCCTGATTCTTACATTATTGGAGGTGGAACTGCCATGTTAAATGTTGGAGCACTTCGTGAAGGTTTCGTATTAGACCATATCAAAGCCGGCAAGGCTATGACTATTTATCATGACCTGAAGCTTGACAAGCTTGATTGTACTGTTGCGATCATCAAGAACGCAAAGAGCAATAAGATGGGCAAAAAGGACATCATCAAGGTTGAGTGCCCGATTGAAGATCTGGATCTGGATATCCTTGGTTTCATTGATCACAATATCACCGTAAATATTATTAAGGATGAGAAGATCGTTGAGAAAAAAGACCTTCGTCTTCCGAAGCAGGTTGTAAACGTGATCAGATGTAAGAATCCCCGCTGTATCACTTTCCATCGAGCAGGGACTGGATCAGGTGTTTGTTCTGGCAGATGAGGAGAATGAGGTTTACAGATGTAAATATTGTGAGGAGAAATACTCCGGTCACAGAAATAAATAATTCGTCTCTGCAAATCATTGTTTTTATAACAATATTGATATTTTATTGTGGAAGCTGAATACAGCTTCCACTTTTTTTGTAACAGAAATTTCCGGTAAAATTTCCTGTCCATCTGGTCGCATCCTCGCGGAGCGTTTTTTGCTTTATCGGAACATTACGGAGTAATTTCCAATAAAGCAAAAACCTGGGAAAATCCAGCAGAACTGAACCTTCTCAGGTTAAATATCATATTATATGTATCATACAATTTGATTCTTAAATACGCAAGCAGACCGATAAGCCGGGTTATGTCGTTGAGTGATCATCTGTCTAGGCCTTCCGTTGCCGAAAGGCTCAAGCGACCTACCTGAAAGCACGACGGGCCGCCGTATCGCTTTCTGCTCGGTCTTGCTTCGAATGGAGTTTACATGTGCCCGGCCTGTTACCAGGACGGCGGTAGTCTCTTACACTGCCTTTCCACCCTTACCATGGCAAGCCATGGCGGTTTATTTCTGTTGCACTGGTCTGGGAGTCGCCTCCACCGGACGTTATCCGGCATCCTGCCCTGTGAAGCCCGGACTTTCCTCGTCTGAACCCTTTCGTCTGTCCAGCCGCGATCACCTGGCCTGCTTGCGCAAGTGCTATTTTAACATTATTGTGGTAAGATGTAAAGCACTATTTCTCATTTCTCCCTGTCGTAGAACCTGTAAAGGTTACTGTAAACGGAGTAAACAGTAACCCTCAATTTCTTACAAGCACATCTGCATCATCAGGTGTTAAAACAGCTTCCCCCTATAAATTCTCTTAACAGGGAATTATTAGGCACTTCCTCGCTTGGCACAGCTACAAAATAATCAAAAAATTTCAGCAGCCTGTTTGCCTCCAGATATTCCGGCTCCTCTTTGGAAATTCCGAAGAGAAGAGGCTCTGCGTATACTTTCAGACATGCCAATTCATAGATCAGTGCCGAGTTAAACATAACATCCGCTTCTTCCTGGTATGGAAAAATATTTTTCTCCTCGCCGCGTCTTACAGAGGGCCATCTTGCAATGGTCTCGCTGGCTGAGGTTCCTCTTGTTCTTGCATCCCGGACGATTCTGCGGATCAGTCTGCCGTCTGTGGTAGGAATCCGGTTGTGTTCATCAATGTTCAGCTGGGTGAGGGCACTGATATAGATTTTGAACTTGCTCTCCTTCGGAAGCGCATAGCTTAATTTGTCATTCAGACCGTGAATTCCCTCAATAACAAGGATATCTTCCTTCCCCAGCTGGAGAAAATCGCCTTTATATTCTCTCTGCCCGGTCTTGAAGTTGAACACCGGAAGTTCTATTCTCTCTCCATTAAGAAGTGCCAGCATATCTTTGTTGAACTGCTCCACATCAATGGCTTCCAGACACTCGTAATCCTTTTCCCCGAATTCATCCAGCGGTGTATGCTCTCTGTTTACAAAATAATTATCCACAGCAATAGGATGCGGCTTCATTCCGTGCGCCGCCAGCTGAATGGACAGCCTGTGGGAAAAGGTAGTCTTGCCGGAGGAGGACGGACCGGCGATCATGACAAACTTCTTGTTTCCTGCCTCCACGATCTGCTCTGCAATTCTGGCAATTCCAGACTCCTGGATTGCCTCCTGCATAAGAAGGATCTTCTGTATCCCCTGGGAAACGATCTGATCATTCAACTCACCTACTGTGGAGATTTCCAACCTTCTGCCCCACTCTTCTGAATCCTTCTGCACCTGGAAGATCTTCTCCTGAGGCCGGAATTCCGGGAGCATATCCGGAGCCTTAGCATCCGGCAGAATCAGCACAAAGCCTTCATCATACAGCTTCAGGTCAAAATATGGCACATAGCCGGTATCGTAAGCCATTGCCCCGTAAAAATAGTCCTCAAAATTCTCTATGCTGTAAATATTCACCCTGGAAACCCTGCGATAGCGGAACAGCTTCTCTTTATCATACATTCTGTGATGATGAAAAAGTGCAATTGCTTCATCCGTTCCTACACTTCGTTTCTTCACCGGGATTTTCTGCTCCACCAGTTCTGTCATCCGCTTCTTTACCTGGTCAAGAAATGCCTGATCCAGCTTCTGTTCTCCCGCCATGGTAAAGTAAAAACCGCTTCCTACAGAATAATGAAGCACCACTTTATCTACTTTTTCTTTGCCTGCAAGATCGTAAATTGCCTTTAAAAGCACCAGACATGCAGTTCGCTTATAGGTTTTATTTCCAATGCTGTTCTTTTGTGGTGACCAGCCGGACTTCACCGTCCCGTTCTGCTTTTTTATGAAGCTCACAGATCTTGCCTCCTGCAATTACAAGAATAACAGGGGCCGGACTGGTCTTTTCGTACTCTTTTACAACTTCTTTATAGGTAATTCCCATGGGAAACTCTCTGGTTTCCCCATTGATTGTAAGTTTCACTGCATGATCCATAAAATCTCCTTTTCTGATCTGAAAGATCAATTAGGCTAAACATAAATCACATTTTCCAAAACCAGACAATATTATTCTGACAACTCATTTTATCTCCGGGCGGGCGAACACCATCACGCCCATCCACACCAGGTCTTAACCTTATAATATCGTATATGGGCTTCTCACCTTTGCGCAGCTGACTGTAAGCTCCGGAAACGCTTTTGCCAGTCTTTCCTTCATATCTTCCATAAAAATATATTCCGTACCGTAATGGCCTGCATCAATGATTGCAAGTCCCTGGGCTACGGTGTCAATTCCGGTATGGTGGTCAATATCACCTGTCACATATACATCTGCCCCGGCAGCAAGCACATCCTGGATCATACTTTTACCAGAGCCGGTACATACGGCAGCCGTTTTCACAGTCTGTTCCAGATTTCCGTACACTTTCACTCTGAAAGCTTCAGGTTCTTTTTTACAAGAAGGGCGTACTCCTTTAATGTCATCTCACAAGGCAGATTTCCCACACGCCCAAAGCCAATGGGCTCTCCGTCTTTTTCCCCGGTGGCACAAAGTACCTTCGTATCTGACAGTTCCAGATATCCGGCACTTAAATCTGCCATTCCCAGAATATCATAGTTGGTGTGCATCGCATAATAAGATATTCCATGGCGCACCAGACTGATAATTTTCCGTCCTGTAAAGCTATGATTGTTAATCTTCTTAATACCGGAAAAGATCATAGGATGATGGGTAACGATCATGTCAGCGCCAGCCTGGATAGCCTCGTCTAACACCGCTTCGGTAAGATCAAGGGCAAGAAAGACATGTTTTACCTCACTCTCGTCATCTCCTGTAAGAAGTCCCACATTATCCCAGTCCTCTGCAACTGCTGCCGGAAAATTTCCTCCCAGCCATTCTGTCAGTTCCTTAACCTTCATATTCTGCCAGCGCAGCAGCGATCAGCTGCGCCTCCTCCTTTACTTCCAAAATGCGGGCAGTAACTGCCTCTGCCTTCGGTGCCGTTTCCAATTGGTCCAGAATCTGGGAGCGGATCCGGGATTCCCGCTGAAGATAATGGTAAAGCACCTGGTTCTTTTCCTGAAGAAGATATTTGCCAAAGGCTTCCTCCAAGGTGTAAGCAGCTGGATTTTCCGGCATTTCTGCCCATTCATCAGCATGTAGGTTCTCAGAAGAAGCAGCTTTCACAGACGTATTTTTTTGGAAAGAATCCACGTTAAGTTTCAAACTGCTGTGAACATTTTCCCCAGGCACCACCCGCATCATGGGATAAAATTTCCCATCCTCTTCCACCATTTTCTCTTCTGTGATCTCCCAGCCTTCAGACTGGATAAATCTGCGAAAATGGGGAATGTCGGACTGTGGCTGTAAAATCAGCTCAGAGAAAGAATTTCTCACAGACCTGCCATCTGTGAGAATCCTTTCCATAAGGGGACCGCCCATACCTGCGATCACAAGGGTGTCACCCTCTCCGGCTTTCAAGCCTTCAAGTCCGTCTGAGAGCCGGGTCTGTATGTATTCCTCCAGTCCATACTGCCGGATATGTTCCTGTGCCCTGGAAAGGGGTCCTTTTCGCACATCCATTGCAATGGCGGATGGAATTTTTTTCTGCTGTATCAGGTATACCGGCAGATATCCATGATCGCATCCCACATCTACCAGCCGGTTTCCTTCTGTCACCAGGTCTGCGATTGCAGACAGTCGTAAGGATAACTGCATAGTCCACTCCTTAATCCAGATAATCCTTCAGCTTGCGGCTGCGGCTTGGATGACGGAGCTTACGAAGAGCCTTTGCCTCAATCTGACGGATACGCTCTCTGGTAACGTTAAACTCCTTACCAACTTCCTCAAGCGTTCTTGCACGTCCATCATCAAGTCCGAAACGAAGACGGAGAACCTTCTGTTCTCTCTCAGTAAGAGTTCCAAGAACCTCTACCAGCTGCTCCTTCAAAAGAGTAAATGCTGCAGCATCAGCCGGAACCGGAACATTGTCATCCTGGATGAAATCTCCAAGATGGCTGTCCTCCTCTTCACCAATAGGGGTCTCCAGAGAAACCGGCTCCTGGGAAATCTTCAGGATCTCACGTACACGGTCAACCGGCATGTCCATCTCTTCCGCGATTTCCTCCGGAGTAGGTTCACGTCCAAGCTCCTGGAGTAACTGTCTGGAAACGCGGATCAGCTTGTTGATCGTCTCAACCATATGAACCGGAATACGAATGGTACGCGCCTGGTCTGCAATGGCTCTTGTGATAGCCTGACGGATCCACCAGGTAGCATAGGTACTGAACTTGTAACCCTTTCGGTAATCAAATTTTTCGACAGCCTTGATAAGACCAAGGTTACCTTCCTGAATCAGATCCAGAAAAAGCATTCCACGTCCTACATAACGCTTTGCAATGCTGACAACAAGACGAAGGTTGGCTTCTGCCAGACGCTTCTTGGCATTTTCGTCGCCCTGTTCCATTTTCTTTGCAAGCTCGATTTCTTCTTCTGCTGAAAGAAGCGGAACTTTACCAATTTCTTTCAGATACATACGAACCGGATCCTCAATGCTCACACCTTCCGGAACAGAAAGATCGATCTTGTCCAGCTCTACTTCTTCCTCATCGTCCAGACCATCAATATCCATGTCATCGTCCAGCATAAGGTCATCTGCACTGTTCTCTGTGATACGCAGCACATCTACCCCACTTGCCTCAAGGAAATCGAAGATCTTGTCCATCTGTTCCGCATCCAGTGGCTGGTCTTTGAAATAATCACTAATTTCCTGATATTCCAGTACGTTTTTCTTCTTTTTTGCAAGCTCCAGAAGTCCCACCAGTTTCTCACTGAATTTGCCCATATTCATTTCCATAGGTACTCTAACCTCCATATAGTGTTAATATTTTATCCTTATTCAAAAGAAATATGCAATTGCTGCCTTTTTCTTCCAAGCTCCTCCAGATCCTTCTTGGCCTTTACAAGCTCCTGTAAAGCCCCCATATCTGCAGGATCCCAGTTTTTATTTTTCTCCGCCAGACTTTCCTGCTTAATGCGGATCAAAGCATCAGAAAATGCTCTCTGCTGTTCCTCCTTTGTCTCAAGGTGGATCGTGGCATTAAAGAGAGAGGCCACCTCTTTCTGCTCTTCACTGTCTGTAAAAGCATTCAGAAGTCTGGCCGGATTCACATCTCCCTCTTCGTGCTGCTTCCAGAGCATTTCTGCCACCTCTTTATAAAGAGGAACTACAAAATCTGAAGGGGAAAGATATTTCTCCACAGTATCAAAAATTGCCGGATAGGTAACCAGCCAGGTAAGCATCAGCTTCTGGGATTTATCTGCCGCGCTCTCCTTTTTTCTCATTGGAGAGCCGCCGGATTTTGGCTGGATACGCTTCTCTGCAGGCGTACCCTTCAGAGCAAGGGTGTTTACACGCTTCCGAAGGTCTTCCACACTGATTCCATATCTGCGGTATTCTTTTACAATTGCTTCAATATACAGATTCCGCTCCAGTTCATCAGAAAGTTCCAGAAGATACTGGGCACACCGCTCAAAAAACCGGTTCTGTCCCTGTGGCTCATCCATAGGAAAATCACCGGAAGCAATACTTACCCGGAACATAAAGCTGTCCGTAGCTGCCTCCAGCCTTTTCTCAAAAGCCTCTGCGCCTTCTGCTTTGATAAATTCATCAGGATCCTTGTGAGGCCGTAAATTCACCACTCTGGAATTCACGCCGGCTTCCCGTAGAATGGGAATGGCTCGCAAGGCGGCTTTTACACCAGCTTCATCACTATCGTAAAGAAGAAGCACTTCCTGTGTATACCTCTTCACCAGACTGGCATGTCCGGATGTAAGCGCCGTTCCCAGAGAAGCCACTGCATTGGTAAATCCCGCCTGGTGCATGGAGATTACATCCATGTAGCCCTCGCACAGGATCAGGTAATTTTTCCTGGTGGTTCTGGCTATATTCAATCCGTACAGATTACGGCTCTTGTCAAAAATACGGGTCTCTGGCGAATTCAGGTACTTGGGCTTGCCGTCTCCCATCACTCGCCCGCCAAATCCAATCACCCTGTTATTGACATCCATGATTGGAAAAATAACACGATTCCAGAATTTGTCATACATGCCCTGGCGTTCATCCACATTGAAAAGGCCGGATTCCCGAAGAAGTTCATCACTGTAATTCTGGGATTTCAGATATTTATACAGGTCATCACTGTACTTGTCTGAATACCCCAGACCGAATTTCCTGATCGTCTCTTCGCTGAGACCTCTGCCTGTAAGATAATCGTGGGCATTTTTTCCACCTTCACGGCGCAGCTGGTAATAAAAATACTGAGCCGCTTTCTTATTGATTTCAAGCAAGGTTGCGCGCTTCTCCGCTTTTGCCCTTGCCTCCTTGGAATATTCGATCTTGGGAAGTTCCACGCCGGCACGCTCTGCCAGATGGGAAAGTGCTTCTCCAAATGAATAATTCTCATATTGCATTACAAAATTGTATACATTTCCTCCAGCTCCGCAGCCGAAGCAGTAATACATCTGCTTGGACGGCGTTACGGAAAAGGAAGGGGTCTTCTCATTATGAAAAGGACACAGACCAAAATAGGAGCTTCCTCTTCTGGTCAGTCTTACATACTGGGATATCACGTCTACAATATCATTTTTCATTCGCACTTCTTCAATGATATCGTCGGAATAGCGCATGCTTATCCTCCTTTGATTTGATATGCCGCATATCCAAGAAAATGCGACATCTTTCGCGTAAATAAATATTATATCTCATTGCAAGAGTTTTGTCCACGTTCTAATAAACCTCCCAGGCTCTTGGTATGAAAATCTCCTTGAATTTCTTCATGGAATACTGATCCGTCATTCCTGACAGCCAGTCACATACCGCCCGGTCTTTGGGAACTCCCTTTTTCTCAATAAGAGCAACGTACTCCTTGGACATTGCTTCCGGGTGATCTATGTAATAGGCGTATAATTCTGTCAGCATTTTGATTGCCTTGGATTCCTCACGCTTCGCAATGGGATTCAGATATACTTTCTGGAACATCTCTGATCGAAGATCCATGAGTGCCTGCTCTACAGGAGCAGACATCTGAATGGAAGGCTGGTCAATGCTGTGCTCAATCACATCATGTACAAAGGTATTCAGCCTTTCTCTTGTGGTCTGTCCAAGAAACTCCCTGAGACTGGCAGAAATATCATTCTCTGTAATGATCCCAGCTCTCTGGGCATCGTCCATATCATGATGAACATAGGCAATCTTATCAGAAAAGCGGACTACCTGTCCCTCCAAAGTGGACGGATGACCGCTGGTACGGTGATTCAGGATTCCGTCTCTTGTCTCCCAGGTAAGATTCAGTCCGTCTCCATTCTTCTCCAGTACTTCCACCACGCGGACGCTCTGACGGGTAGTGGCAAAGCCCTCAGGATGAACGTATTAAGTGCGGTCTCTCCTGAATGTCCGAAAGGCGTGTGACCAAGGTCGTGTCCCAGTGCAATTGCTTCCACAAGATCCTCATTCAGGCGAAGTGCCTTGGCTATAGTACGTGCGATCTGGGATACCTCCAGAGTGTGCGTCAGCCGATTCCTGTAATGATCTCCTTCCGGAGCCAGAAAAACCCTGAGTCTTATCCTTCATCCTGCGAAAAGCTTTGCTATGCAGGATCCTGTCCCGGTCTCTCTGGTAAACCGTCCGGACGTCACACTCTTCTTCCTCCCGGTCTCTTCCTCTGGAACGTCCACTGTATGCGGCATAAGGACTCAGCAGTTCCAGTTCTCTTTCTTCCATGCTCTCTCTGATATTCATATATCTTCTATCCTCCAAATGACTGACAGGTAAGCCGATAATCTTCC
>ENA-OQDT01000920-OQDT01000920.1-human-gut-metagenome-genome-assembly--contig:-NODE-920-length-18533-cov-4.646365_pt1 | contig 18533 bp, 20 predicted proteins | sample MGYA00242786_ERZ504617 | MGnify/ENA primary metagenome ERZ504617 (study PRJEB26092, sample SAMD00036337) | human gut metagenome | host: Homo sapiens | study: EMG produced TPA metagenomics assembly of...
TAAATGGAAGTATGAGTCTTGTAGGAACAAGACCTATTCTGCAGGAAGAACTTCGTCAATACGAATTACACCACAGAGCCAGAATCGCTATTAAACCTGGGATTACCGGTATGTGGCAAGTAAGCGGACGAAGTGATATCACAGATTTTGAAGAAGTCGTGCGACTGGATACAGAATATATCAGTAACTGGAACTTTGGATTGGATATTAAGATACTGTTTAAGACGGTGATAACAGTCTTGAAGAGGGAAGGGTCGGTATGAAGAAAATCTGATAAAGTCCGTATATGGAATGTAAAGGAGCATGAAGTGGAGTGGATTTTGGCGTTATTGGTGATGTGTTTATTTGTAGAATATGGATTGAATGATGTGTACAGTTTTAACGAAGTTCATACACCAACAAATGTCTACTCAACAAAATCAGTTGAGGTCTGATGGTCTATGGTGGAGTTGAATATACATACAAATATAAGCGCTTTTGCATAAATATGCGCCGCATTTTACTCTGAAAATCATGTTTTGTGCAGTAGGTTGTTAATACTGATAACTGCATTTATCTGCGTGGCGTTGAGTAACGGACGGAAACTACTAATATTCTGTCGTGTAGACATCATAAAAAATGAATAAATCATTGTGCAGGTTGCAACAAGAATGAATGGGTCTGCTTGTATGATTATTACAAAAACGGTAGGATAGGAAAATTTGGGAAATGGGTGCAGAAAAACGGGTCTACTCAACAGATTAACACTTTGATGTAGAGAGAAAAGAGTGTGGCGAATAAATATGCGCCAGTGAAAAGTAGTGAAAGATGCAACTGATTTTGTTGAGTGAACCTGTCTGGATAAAGATATGTAGGAAAATAGACGAAATATCGAGAAAAGCATTGATTGCTGGGGTAATTGGATACGACAGTATAAGAAAACACTTAGCCGAGTGTAAGCGGCAAAAGAAAGAGAATACCATCCATGTGGATGTGTAGATAGATATAAAGGAGCAGAGGGGACAATATTGGTTGGAGAACATTATGAAAGATAGATTTACAGTGTCCATGTTCGGACAAAAACGACTGTCCCGTGAGGGCGGGATAGAGATTGTTGTAAAAGAACTGTGCACCAGAATGGCACGAGATGGATGTCAGGTTACCTGTTACAACAGATCTGGTCATCACGTGAGTGGTGCAGAGTATGACAATAAAATTGAATATGATGGAATCCGACAGAAATTTGTTCCAACCATTGAAAGAAAAGGGGCTAGAGATATAATAGGGTCAACCAAGAAAAACCACGATAAATAAAGGGTTTCAACGGCTCGACTCGTCCAACAAAAGTATTTATTTGCTGACAGGCTGCGGAGAAGCTGAAATCCAGAGGTTATAGGTGGGAGGCTTTGGTGCAGCTCTGTTTTGACCCACAAAATGAGCAGCAAGTAAAAAATTAAGGAGAACGAATCGAGCCTACGGTGGATTGCCATTGAGTAATCCGCCGTGGGCTTGTTTGTTTTTTATAAAATCAAAAAATAGTGAGGGAGAATAGAACTATGAGAAGTTATAAAATCGCTGTGGCTGGCACGGGATACGTAGGGCTTTCGCTGGGAGTGCTTCTGAGCCAGCATCATCATGTAGTTGCAGTCGATATTGTGCAGGCTAAGGTCGATATGATCAACAACAAGAAATCTCCGATTCAAGATGATTATATTGAAAAATACTTGGCAGAAAAGGACTTGAATTTGACCGCAACGCTGGATGCAAAGGCAGCATATAGCGATGCGGATTTTGTTGTGATTGCGGCTCCTACTAACTATGACAGCAAGACCCAGCACTTTGATACGTCTGCGGTTGAAGCTGTAATCAAGTTGGTCATGGAATATAACCCAAACGCCATCATGGTTATCAAGTCCACGATTCCTGTGGGCTATACGGCAAGTGTAAGAGAAAAGTTCAACAGCAAGAATATCATTTTCAGTCCGGAATTTCTGCGTGAATCTAAGGCTCTTTACGATAACCTCTATCCGAGCCGCATCATTGTCGGCACCGATTTGGCTGACGAAAGATTGGTAGAAGCCGCACATGAGTTTGCTGGTCTGCTCCAGGAAGGTGCGATCAAGGAGAACATTGATACCCTGTTCATGGGCTTTACTGAGGCCGAGGCGGTCAAGCTGTTCGCCAATACCTATCTGGCTCTGCGCGTTGCTTACTTCAATGAGCTGGACACTTACGCAGAAAGCAAAGGGCTGAACACCCAGCAGATCATTGATGGTGTCTGCCTTGATCCGCGTATCGGTAGCCATTACAACAATCCGTCCTTCGGCTACGGCGGGTATTGTCTGCCCAAGGACACCAAGCAACTGCTGGCAAACTATGCCGATGTGCCGGAGAACCTGATTGAAGCAATCGTGGAATCCAATCGTACTCGTAAGGACTTTATTGCAGACCGCGTTCTGAAGCTGGCTGGCTACTATGGATATGATGCAGAGAACGAATTTGACGAGGACAAGGAGAAATCTGTCACGATTGGCGTTTACCGCTTGACCATGAAGTCTAACTCGGACAATTTCCGTCAGAGTTCTATTCAGGGTGTTATGAAGCGTGTGAAGGCAAAGGGAGCAACGGTCATTATCTATGAACCGACTTTGAAGGATGGCGAAACATTTTTTGGTTCCGTAGTTGTCAATGACTTGGCGAAGTTCAAGGAAATGAGCAACGCTATCATTGCAAACCGTTATGATAAGTGCCTGGACGATGTGAAAGAGAAAGTTTACACAAGAGATATTTTCCAGAGAGACTAATTGAAAAAAGCAAGTGAGGGAAAGGAAAAGTTATGATGTACGATTATTTGGTAGTTGGCTCCGGTCTGTATGGTGCCATTTTTGCACATGAAGCAAAAGCGCATGGAAAATCTGTTCTGGTCGTGGATAAGCGCCCCAATATTGCTGGCAATATTTACACAGAGAATATTGAGGGTATCAATGTCCATAAGTATGGTGCGCATATCTTCCACACCAACAATAAAAAAGTCTGGAACTACATCACCCAGTTTGCCGAGTTCAACCGCTTTACAAATTCTCCGGTCGCTAATTATAAGGGTGAACTGTATTCGTTGCCTTTCAATATGTATACCTTCAACAAGATGTGGGGCGTTGTGACACCGGAGGAAGCCGCTGCAAAAATTGAGGAGCAGCGTAAGGAAATCACTGGTGAGCCGAAAAATCTGGAGGAGCAGGCAATCTCTCTCGTAGGCCGTGACATCTATGAGAAGCTTATCAAGGGTTACACCGAGAAGCAGTGGGGGCGTGACTGCAAGGATCTGCCTGCCTTCATCATCAAGCGCCTGCCCGTGCGCTTGACCTTTGACAACAACTATTTCAATGCGTTGTATCAGGGCATTCCCATTGGCGGCTACACCAAGATGATTGCCAACTTGCTGGACGGTATCGAGGTGCGCCTGAATACTGACTATCTGGAAAACAAGGCTGAGCTGGATGAACTGGCCGACAAGGTTGTCTACACCGGCCCCATCGATGCCTACTTTGACTATAAGCTGGGCACACTGGAGTACCGCTCTGTTCGCTTTGAAAATGAGATTCTCGATAAGCCCAGTTTCCAAGGCAATGCTGCAGTCAACTACACAGATCGTGAAACACCTTGGACGCGAATCATCGAGCATAAGTGGTTTGAGTTTGGCAAGGATGAAAACGGGAATGATTTGCCAAAAACTATTATCAGCCGCGAATATAGCAGCGAATGGAAACCTGGGGATGAGCCGTATTATCCTGTCAATGATGCAAAGAACAGTTTACTGTATTCTGAGTATAAAAAGCTGGCAGAGGCAGAAAGTAAAGTGATTTTTGGCGGTCGCTTGGGTGAATATAAGTACTATGACATGGATCAGGTCATTGCCGCTGTATTGGATAAATGTGCAAGTGAGTTGGGAGAAGCGTAATGAAAAAGAAAAGAATACTGATGGTCTGTGAGGCCTTTGGTGGAGGTGTATTTACATACGTTTCTCAGCTTTGCAATGACATGGTAGATGAGTTTGATGTTTACCTTGCATATTCGCTTAGACCACAGACACCCAAAAACTATACGGATTTTTTAGATCAAAGAGTACATTTGATTGAAATGGAAAATGTTGGTGTTAAAGGATTGACCAACTTAAAAAGTGATATTGCAGCTATTAAAGAATTACGTCAAATTGAAAAAGATGTGCAACCAGATGTAATTCATCTGCATTCTTCTGTTGCAGGTGGTTTAGGACGACTTGCATACAAGGGTAAAAATAACACTGTTGTTTATACACCTCATGGGTATGCACATATTCTTATGGGGCCGGGTAAAAAGAGCAAAATCTATAAATTTGCTGAAAAAGTGCTGGGAAACAAGGCACTTACACTTACTTGCTGTGAGAGTGAGGATGAGGAAGCAAAGAAGTTCTCTAGGAGAACGGCTTATGTTGAAACAGGAGTCAATCTCGCAGACCTTTCGGCATCTCTTGATGGAATTGAGCCTGTAAAAAATGATAAGTTTACGGTGTTTACCTTGGGAAGAGCTTGCGTTCAGAAACAGCCACAGCTTTTTAACAAAATTGCGGAACTGGTTCCAGAGGCGCAATTTATTTGGATTGGTAACGGTGAACTTGAAAATGAACTGACTGCTCCAAACATCGAAGTGACCGGATGGAAACCCCGGAAGGAAGCTTTGGCTATGGCCAAAGGCGCAGATGCGTTCATTTTGTGTAGCCTTGGTGAAGCTATTGCAATGAGCTTGATTGAGAATATGTATATCAAAAAGTTGATTCTTGTTAGTAACACGATGGGTAATAAAAGCGTTATTAACGATGGTGTCAACGGATATGTATGCAATACGGCTGAAGAATATGCGGAACGCATAAAGGTAGCAATGAAAGACTTCCCTTCAAAACTTCCAGAACGTGCATATCAAGATGTACTTGAAATTTATAACACGGATGTAATGAAGAAAAAATACATTGCTTTCTATAATGATGTAATCAATCGAAAGTACGAAAGGTAAGTATATGACACCTTTTTTAAGTATTATAATACCCATATATAAAATAAAGGAAAGCTATCTGCGAGAATGCTTTGACAGTCTATTAGCGCAGGATATGAAGGATTTCCAGATTATAGCCGTAGATGATGGATCACCAGATCAAAGTGGTGATATTTGTGATGAATATGCGCAGAAAGATGAGCGTGTTATCGTTATTCATCAGGAAAATGCAGGCGTGTCAGTCGCAAGAAATGCTGGAATAAAAGCAGCTTCAACAGAATGGATAACATTCGTTGATCCAGATGACTGGGTTGAATCAAATCATGTGTCAACATTGTATAACGCACAAAAAAAGTATAATGATTTCGATATATTCTGGTTTGATTATGTTCAGGAATTTGATGGAAAGTCAAATGTTAAATATCTAAAAAACAGTAGCGGAGTTTTAGACAAAGAATGGGTACATAATCTGAAAATTGCTCCTTTTAATTTCTTATCAATCAACGGAAGAGCGTATGAATACGAAACAAATACGATTTGGAATAAAATGTATCGTGCGTCCTTGTTGAAAGATAACGAGATGTGGTTTGACCCAAAGGCGAGAAAAGGACAGGATGTAATTTTTAATGCCGAGTGTTTACAGTTGACGGATAAATTTTATTATATCCATAGTGCATTATATCATTACCGATATTTGCAAGAATCCGTAACAAATAGATTCAATGAAAAAGCTCAGTATTATAACGAAGTGGCTTTTGAAAACTATGAAAGAATAATCAAAAAGTTTTACGTTTGCCAGAAGAGTATTGGAAAGCATACTATGCAAGAGTACTAACGCGGTTATATTCTTGTATGAGACTATTTTATTTCCATCCCGGTAAAATAAAATGAGTCGGAAACTTGTAAACGAGCAATTAAATCAGACGTTAGATAAATACCCATATAATGTTGCACTGAAAAAAGTTGATAGAACAACGCTCACGCAAAGCCAAAGAATTTTTGTTTTCTTTTTGAAAAAGAGAGCATATGGCATTCTAAGGATTTTGGTTAATGGAAGGCAGTCGCTAAAAAGGTTGAGCGGTGCGCGTTTGAAAAAATAGTTTTTGGAGGAAACTGGATGCAGGAGAAAAGATTCTCATTCAAATGAGGGATTTGCGCGTAGGGAGTGGGATTGCTTCCTGCATTATGAAATATTACGAATACACAGTAGAACAAGGGTACACGATTGATTTCCTGCTGAATAGAAATATAGACTCTCCATTTGTAGATACTGTAAAAAACATAATAGCAAGATTTACCTACTTCCGCATGACACAGGAAAACCCAATGTTTCAAATTATCGTTACATCAAAACGGTATTGAATAAGGGATATGATATACTGCACGTTAATATCAGTGGGTTAAATGCTGTAATGTCCTTGCACGCTGCAAAAAGTATGGGAATGAGTAGACGGATATATCATACCCATGCTCCGAGAGAAACATCCTCTATGAAAGCGAAAATGAGATCATTACTGTATGACACGGCTTGCGTAGCAGATGCAAATGAGTATGTGGCTTGTTCGGATTCCGCGGGAAAATCAGTGTTCGGAAATAAACCATTTGCGATTATAACAAATGCGATGAATACCTCACAATATCACTTTGATTCTGATGCAAGAATGCAGCTCCAAAAGAGTCTTGGAATAGAAAATAAATTTGTAGTTGGTGTAGTGGGAAGAATGTCCGAACCGAAAAATCCGGCATTTATCACAAGCGTATTTTCGGAGATAGAAAAATTGAATCCTGCGGCAATGATGATTTGGGCAGGTGATGGTGAACTAAAGCCTCTTGTTCTCAATACCATAAAGAAGAACAAAATTGAGGATAAAGTCGTATTGCTTGGCTCACGAAATGATGTGAATAAATTGTATTCCGCAATGGACGTACTATTGATGCCATCGAAATTTGAGGGGCTTGGCTTGGTGTTTGTTGAAGCACAAATAGCAGGGCTTCCATGTTTTGGCTCAACAAATGTGCCGAAGGACGTGGATATAAGTCCTAATATGAATTATATCAGCTTGAATGAATCGCCAAAAGTATGGGCGCAACGTATATGCGAAACTCCTCATTTGCAAAGAGATGAATTTAAGGATTGTGCAACCAAGGCTGGGTTTGAAATTGCAACAAAGAAAAATTCATTGGTGGAGTTGTACGATGGTGTGCTTCAAACAAAGTAATACATCTGGAGAATAGAATGGAAAAAGAATTGGTAAGTGTTGTTATTACAACATATAAACGTCGTGTGTCTCAAATTAAAGCAGCTATTGATAGTGTGTTGAATCAGTCCCATGAGAACCTGGAACTGATTATCGTGGATGATAGCCCAAATGAATATGAATATCGAGATGAAGTAAAAAATTACTGCGAAAATATATCGGATTCCAGGGTTAAATATATTCAGCATGAAAAAAATATGGGCGCTTGTGCAGCTCGAAATACAGGCTTCTCTAATAGCAATGGCAAGTATATTGCTTTTCTTGATGACGATGATGAATGGGTAAAAGATAAAATCGAAAAGCAGTTGGATGTGTTTAGAAAGTCCAAGAAATAATCTCGGACTGGTTTATTGTAATGCGACCATCCACGAAGGAGATGGAAGCACCAGATGTGTGTTTGATCGACATACACCGTATAGAGGTTCCGTATATAAGCAGCTCTCGTGTGATAATTTTATAGGTTCCTGTTCATTTCCTCTGCTAAAAAGTGAAGCACTTAAGAAGGTTGGGGGATTTGACCCTAAAATGGTAGCGTCACAGGATTGGGATACATGGCTTCGTATAAGCAAAATTTATGATATAGACTATACCGAGGATTCGCTCATTCATTATTATATCCATAAGGGAGAGCGCATTACTGGAAACACGATGAAGAGATTAGACGCATTGCACTGTCTCGATGAAAAGCAGAAAGATATATTGACAACCGATAAAGATGTACTTGTCTCGCGTAGAGAATATGAACTGAGACTGTACATTCAATCGAAACAGGTGGGCGAAGCGATTAAGTGCTATTTTGAAATAGTGGCAGCAAAGCCGTACAGAGTTGGAAAAAATATAATTCTTCTGAAGGCATTTGGTAGATTTATAGTAAAAAGAAAAGATGGTACGTTCTAAGATGATTTGAGGTATAAAATGTTGAAGAATTATTATTCGATTTATAAATATGGAAATTGGCTGGTTCAACATCACGTTCCGGTTCTCCCGGCTGTTTTGAAGCTTGTAAGCAGAATCTTTTTTCCTGCGTGTGATATTCCATTTACTGCAAAAATCGGTAAAAATGCGTATTTTCCGCACCGTGCAATCGGTGTGGTTATCCATGAGAATGCGGTAATTGGTGAGAATGCCAGAATTCAAGCGAATGTCGTTATTGGCGGAAAAGGACAGAGTGGTGTTCCTACTATTGGAAATAACGTTCAGATAGGAGCTAATGCAGTAATAACTTCTCGGAATCAATTAAGGTGAGTAAATACCAAGCCAAATAAAACTAAATATAGCGTTTTGATAGAAGAAATCTGCTTTTATTGAAAGTATAACATTTCAATGGGCATAACTTTTAGACATAGCTGAAACTATGTCTTGAAAAAAAGTATGGTATGACGTAAACTATCATTATTAAGCGTCTAAACTTAATAATGACTGGAATGCCACAATAGATGGCATTTCCCATGCATCCAGATGTTGCAGCATCATGGTGCAGTAGAGGCGGCAGTACCACATCATAGATGAACGGTGTCTGCCGTCTTCTAATTTATAATCTTCTTTTTCCCGCTTGTTGGAGCGTTCTACAGAAGTTCTTCTATCATATTCCTTATCCCATTCTAAACTGTTTCTTGGCGGTATGTTAAAGAGGCGTGGATTGTCTTTGACAGGTGTATGTACCACACGCCCATAAGAGGAATCTGAACAGGGAGTTTCGCAGTGACAACCGGATCTGTCTGTTTTTGGACAGCGCCATTTGCAGCGGTTCCTGTTCCGTTCTACGCCGTCTGGTTTCATATGTAAGCCCAATTTACAGACAGGGACACCATTGTTATTGATTGTGAAAGTATCCTTATAGATAAAGTTACCAGTGTTACCGGAATTAAGGTCTATAAAAGGCTGGATGCCTGATTCCTGGCAGTACCGGTAGACAGCATCAGCATCATGTGCTGCATCCAGAAGAAGCTTCGTGACCCTGTATTGCGGAAGCCATGTTTTCATGGTAAAAAAGGTATGCAGGAAAGAAAGCATATCGTGTCTGGATGCCCGTTCCAGAATAGGAAAAACAGGAAGGTCATTTGCGGAATCTGATGCTACAAACATGTAGAGATGGTAGCCGCTAAAATAGCAGTCCCTTGAGGAATCCCAGCCGATATTACAGTCAGGTTGAGAAAAGAGACGTTTGCAGTTACAGTGGGAAATACCATTTTCAGAGCAGCTGCATACTTTCTTATAGCGGAGTCTTGCAGAAGTCCTTATAGGAGAACCATCACCGGCAAGGGAGATGGCAGAAGGCTGGATGAGTCCATGTGATACAGAAACATCCAGGAACTGCTGCTTGTATAAGCGGAAGATCAGGGAAAGGGGACTGAGGGAAGGGTCTGGAAGAGGATGCTTTTTGTAAAAATCCAGAAACCGTGCCGCAGAAGTACTCTTGATATTGGGAGTTTTTTCCCCGTGTTTTTTCCCTTTTGGGGTTTTCTTCTTTTTATGTCTGAGCTGGACGGAAAGATGTTTCTGTTCAGAGTTCCAGATATGCCGGAAGAAATCGTAAAAGGTACCGATGCCTGGCACATCATCAGGGGAGAATCCACTGATGATCGCATATAAAGGACATTCTTTGAGTCTGGATACCCAATCAGTAATGGAAGTGATCTTGAGTTTAATAGAAAGCAGGTAAGAACGCAGCATGGAAACTGGATCTCGTGGAGCAGGTCCGAATTTAGAATAAGAACCCAAAAGGATGCTTGTAGTCTGGGAAAGATCCAGATGCCAGAACTGTACGATGATCTTCCATGTCTGTCTGGATATAGAAAAAGGATCTGGATAATAAAGTAAAAAATTAGAGATAAGGAAGTCCTGATAAAGGGAATGTGATTCAGGTGAATAAACAGGTAACATGATAATGCCTCCATTTCAAAAATAATATAATCGGCAGAGCCGTAAGAGATATTTCTTATTGATCAAGGCGTGAAACGCCACATTTTTGGAGGAATTTGTCAAGTACTTTTTAGAAAAAAATGGGGGGATTTTAATTATGAACAAAGAAAAAGCCTTGAAAAATCAAGGCTTAGAATTCCGAGAAGATATAGTAATAGTTGGGGGGGGTAGAGATAGGAGACAATGCAATCGTGGGAGCAGGAGCAGTGGTTCTGAAAGATGTTCCGGCAGCGTGTGTAGCGTGTGGAGTGCCAGCTACGGTTGTGAAAAAGTTAGTAGAAGAGAAATGAGGATTGCGTAAACGATGGAAAAAGTTATTGCGGTTATAGTTACTTATAATAGAATTAAACTGCTGAAAGAATGCTTGAATGCAGTTTTGTCTCAGACATATAAAGTACATAAGATTGTTTTAATTGATAATGCAAGCACTGATGGAACCGCCGATTTGTTTATAAAAGGCGGGGAGTATGACAAGGACGTAATAGATTATCGCAAAAATGGAGACCAACCTTGGCGGTGCAGGTGGTTTTTACGAGGGAATTAAGATTTGCAGAGATATGGGATGTGATTACGTCTGGATTATGGATGATGATACGATTCCGTATACAGATTGCTTAGAAAAGCTGATGTCTGCCCGATACTAAATCGAGGGGAAAATAGGATATTTGGCAAGCTCGATTATTGGACCGGATGGTGAGCCAATGAATGTGCCTGCCATTGATATGCGTCCTGCAAAAAATGGATATCCGCACTGGTATAAATATCTGTCGGATGGCATCGTTCAGATTTCAAGAGCGACTTTGTTTCCATTTGGTTTCCTATGATGCAATCAAGAAGTGTGGACTCCCTTGTAAGGACTACTATTAGATGGGGCGATGATTCGGAATACACCATGAGAATATCAAAGTATTATGCACCGGCCTATTTTGTAGGTGCTAGCGTAGCTTTGCACAAGAGATTCAACGCAAAGAAATTGGATATTATGATGGAAAACGATACAAAACGATTAGAAATGTTCCGAAAGTATTATCGTAATACAACCATCAATGAGGGGCTTTTTGTAAGTCAAAAGCAAGAAAAAAATTGGTCATTCACAATTTTAAGGTTGCGCTTCAGAAGTTGCTTAAAGGTGACTTTATCAGGGCTAAAGTGATTTTCCTTGGAACCTTGGATTCTATTTACTCAGAAAAAAAACGTTTGAGGAATATATTGAAAAGCAGCTTTCTAATCGCTAAAAAATGGATCGCAGGGAAAGATATGGGAATAGATGGAGGATGGATGTGATGCCATTTAGATTTGGGAAAAGTAAAATAGCTGGATTGCTGGAATATTTAATTGCATTGATCCTTGTGTTTGATATTAACACAATTTTGGCTGAGAAAGGATAATTTGGGAGATGATTTCTTTACTTATGTAGGGGTTATATTCATGATTGTTTATATCCTTTATAGTGGTAAGTTGAAGATAAAAAGAAAAGAAATTATCCTTCTGATTATAAGTGTTATATATGCTGCACTCATGTCAATTGGAAATTTATCAGTATATACTATAATACAAAATACAGTTACAGTTGGTATTGGCTTCGTTGTTATGTTACAGGCTGTTAAACGTAATCATGAGTCTGAGCGAAAGCCTTTAATTGAAAAGTTCTGTGACATAGTGGTGGTTTTGGCAAGTGTGTCGCTGTTCTTTTATTTTTTTGGAACTGTGATGAATCTACTGCCAGGAAAAACGACTGCTTTCTATAAATGGGGCGGCGACCGTACAGTAGGTTCGTATTTTAACTTGTATTTTGAAACATATACTCCTAATTATTTGTTGCAAATCTTGTTGGGACATACAGTATATAGAAATACAAGCATCTTTCCAGAATCTCCAATGTTTGCTTATGTGCTATGTTTAGCTTTGGCAAAGGAAGTTCTTGGAAAAACTAAATGCAGTATACCTCGCATCACAATCCTTGTTATTACTATATTTACTACGGGTTCAACAACTGGTGCTAATGTAATACTTCTGATTCTCGGACTATATGAGCTTCAAAAAATATGTGATAATAGAACACATAAATCATGGAGAGCAATCGGTGTAGCGTTGCTGCCAGTTTTTGCCGTCTTTTTAATTTATGCTGTAAGTTATCTTATGAGCTATAAATTGGAAACAATGTCAACCTCTTATAACATAAGAAGTGATGACTGGTCCGCTTGTTTGCGTGTCTTTTTCTCTTCGCCTATTTGGGGCGTTGGAATTAACAATTATAAACCGATATATAATTCTTTTTCTTCGGCAGTATATAGAACGGGTATCGGCTTGTCTACTGGGCTGTTTATACTATTGGCACAAACTGGAGTGTCAATTATAATATGGCCAATATTGGGATTGATTAGAAATAAATATGAGCGGTGGGGATATAGCTTACTAATTGTTTTCTTGGTTTTGTTTAGCGTTACTAATGTTCCTTATAAACTGTTAAATGTTTTATATGTCGGAAGTATATTGATAACAAGTAAGCGCGAGATAGAAGCAAAAGGTGTAGTATGAAAAAAAATCAAGTCTATTAAATTAAATTTTAATAATGAATGTGATACTAACAATGTCATCATTCAATTTTCCACTGATAACATTTCCGTATGTTTCCAGAATTTTGCTGCCGGAAGGAATCTGGAAAGGTTTCATTTGCAACATCGTTGATTTCCATATTTTCGATGTTTGCATCAGTTGGGTATTCCTACATACGGCATCCGTGCCTGTGCAAAGGTACGAGATGATAAAGAAGAATTGACCAGAACGACACAGGAACTGGTGATTATCAATTTTGTGATGAGCGTTACTTCGTATACTGCATTAGCGGTTGCTTTAATGCTTGTTCCAAGATTGAGAGAAGAAAGAGCCTTATATATTATCGTAAGCCTTACGATTGCATTTAATGTGATTGGTATGGAGTGGATGTACAAGGCGTTGGAACAGTATACCTATATTACGATTCGTTCCATTATCTTCAAATTTGTTGCACTTATTGTAATGTTTGTTTTTGTGCATCAAAAATCGGATTACATTTTTTATGGTGCAATTACGATACTTGCCGCTTCTGGTTCCAATATTTTTAACTTTATCAATGCGCACAAGTTCATTGATATGCGACCGGTAGGAAAATACCATTTTAAGCGACACTTTAAGCCGATTGCGGTTTTCTTTGCAATGTCCTGTGCTACGACAATTTACACGCATTTGGATACGGTCATGCTCGGCTTTATGACAACAGATGCGGATGTTGGTTATTATAATGCAGCGGTAAAAATTAAAACAATTCTCGTCAGTATAGTGACTTCGCTTGGTGTAGTTCTTCTTCCAAGAGCTTCGTATTATATTGAGCATAAAATGATTGATGAGTTTTATCGGATAGCTCACAAGGCAATCAATTTTGTGTTTCTGATTGCGTTGCCGATGATGCTCTATTTTATGATTTTTGCAAAAGAAGGCATTTTCTTTCTGTCCGGCAGTGCCTATGAAAAATCAATTCTTCCGATGCAGGTTATTATGCCAACGCTCTTGTTTATTGGGCTAACCAATGTCATGGGCATCCAAATGCTTGTGCCGCTTGGAAAAGAGAAAATCGTGCTTTATTCAGAAATCGCCGGAGCCGTGGTTGATTTGATCGTGAATTTTGATTTGATTCCAAGATACGCTTCTGTTGGTGCTGCGATTGGAACGCTTGCTGCGGAAATTGTAGTGTGGGTTGTACAGTTTGGCGCATTAAAGCAAGACATTATGCCAGCGTATAAGAAAATTCAATATCCACAAATGTTATTGGCACTGGTGATTGGCTGTGTTGCTTCGGTATGGGTGAAAATGCTGGGCTGGAATAGTTTCTTTGTGCTGCTTTTGTCGGCAATTTTGTTTTTCGGAAGCTATGGTCTGGTTCTTCTCATTGCGCATGAGCCTTTAGTTCTGGAAATAGTGACCCAAGTAATTGATAAGGCGAAGAAAGTGTGCAATAAATAAAAAGCTTGACAATAAAAGGCAGAGGGGGACAATCATGACAGACAGATGATATGATCTTGATATTTTGAGAATCTTATTGACGGTTCCGGTTGTTCTGGGTCATGCCAGTTATTACACGATAAATACAAAATTTGGACCACATTGGGGTCAGACCCCAATGTGGTCAACCTAGCGTCAACTTAGGGGCATATTAGCGAATATCCTCTAATGCAAACTACAAAATTAATCGGTTTATGCCAGAAAACAGTTACTGTTATGTTGGAAACCAGAAGATTCATAAAAATGACCGCACTTAAATAAGCCTATTGATGAATGCTGGCTCTATTTTAAAAAGAAGCTTTTTTATTTCGGAAATGTGAACGTCCTTTGGATTTCAATTTCTTCCTTGGAAATGACCTTCCGGGCAGGAGCTGTGATCTGCAGCGTACAGCATCTGTATATAACTGTTCAATAATTGAAAGCTCAAACAGTCCGCAGAGTATTTTGGGAACAATACTTTTGATCCGTCCAATGATAAATGCACGATTGGCCTGATAACGGAACTTATTTGTGCTTTTGGCAGAAATCTGTATTTCCTCATCTGCTTCATTTTTTATAAGAGAGGCCAGATTCGATAAAAGCATATTTATATAAAATTCCTGCTGTATAGACACTGCAGTAGCACCGGAAAACTCTTCCATGGCAAAGCGGCTTTTTAGTTCTTTGTACTTAAGTTCTACAGGCCATCTGTAGAAGTAAAGATCCCGGAACATATCTTTTGTAACAGCAGGATCAAACAGGTTTGTTGCAAGATATTCTCTTGTGCCATCATCAAGCGGGATCTCAAGGACACGTATAGGCACATCGGAAGTACCTTCTTTTGAAGTTCCCTGAAGAACGGAAATCATATCACCATTGCATTTTTTAGATAAATTGATTCCCTCTTTCAGTCTCATAACACAGAGATGCCCATGCTCTACACAGTAGCGGAACATATCTTCTGAATAATAACCTCTGTCAAAAATAATAATACTGTTGTTATATAGTCCCATATCTTCAAGAACTTTAAGATGTTCTAATGCAGCTGCTCGTTCAGAGGAAAGAAATTTATGGATAGATGCATGAAGGATATAATCATCCAGAACATCATAAATTATTGAAGCCAGTCCCATGGTATAACGTCGGTTTGGATCAGGATAGCTGGACATTTCGCCAAAAAAATCAAACGTCGATTTTGAATTCGGAAGTTCGATCCTGGAACCATCTACTGCAAAAAGATGATAACCCTGCCACAGCTTTCTTGAAGAGATCTGGCTGTAAAACAGATCAACAGAAAGGTAATAAAGTTCTTTAAACAGTGAAGGATTAATGAACTGTCTGGCTTTGGAAAGTGCCTGTTTAGAAACATCCGGAAAAGAAAAGTGTGCCCAGTTCTTCTCTGATCTGTGAAAGATTCTGGAACATGGAAGCTTTTGAAGAGAAGAACAGATAAATAATAACTTGCAAAAGTGAAAGTTTTCTCCTCCGTACAAAATGTTTTTCCATTCGATGGGGTTCCAGTTTAACTTGATCTGTGATATAATCTTTAATGGATTGGACGATATTTTTACAAATATTAGTTCGACTCATATGGCATACCTCCTACGTATTGGAATAGATAAATATTTCGCTGGTAACGTAATATTGCTTAATCTATAAACCACATATTTAGGAGGATATGTCAAGATATTTATATAAAAAAATCCAGAATATAAGCCCAGAATCGTTGAATTTTCAGCATTCTGGGCTTAAGTTGACCACATTGGGGTCAGACCGTGCGTCCAGCAAAGGGTATATAGTCCGGTGGGTGGAAGCCCCATCAAATAAGCTGCTAACCACAGCATTTGAAGCGAGTCTTGAGTCTGTTACGGTAACGTGCAGGCTAAGCGTAGACAGCAAGATAGCAGGGATAGCTATGGAGCACCGAAATCCCAAAGTATCAGAGGGTCGACACCGTGGTCTGGGTGGAAGACAATATATGCACTTATCGTTATGGTGAGATTTTGCATGCCTCTGCGGTGTTGTTGAAACTATTCATGTCAGACAGGGACTATATGTCAACTGGAGAGGACCTGCATTTTCTTTTCAGAGTGTGTAAATGAAAAGTATGTCCGCCAACCAAAAGAAGAAAGACAAACGAAGTGCAGGTAGTCGGAGGCCCGAACAGTACCGGTGAAGGTATGAACAAAATAAATACTGGAGGGAAGTCGAGAGAGAACTGTGCCTCGCAGTTCTGGCCTGCGAAACTATATCAAAGAGGAAACATTAGCTATACACAGAGATAGGGGAACTAATGGAAACGAAATTGGCGAGAATATCACAATTATCAAAAGAAAACCCAGACATGGTCTTTACATCACTGGGGCATCTTATCAATAAGGAGATGCTTGAGAACTGTCATGTCCAGATGGATGGAACGAAAGCCGTAGGAATAGATGGAGTTACCAAAGAAGAATACGGAAGAAATCTGGAAGAAAATCTAGAAGCCCTTATAGAAAGTTTGAAGAAGAAATCCTATAAGCCTAAACCAGCAAGACTGGTAGAAATACCAAAGGATAATGGGAAGATGCGGCCACTTAGTATCTACTGTTATGAAGACAAGCTGGTACAGGAAGCACTGCGCAGGATACTGGAAGCAGTATTCGAGCCAATGTTTTATGATGAGATGATGGGATTCAGACCCAACAGGGGCTGCCATAAAGCAATCCGCAAACTAAACATAATGCTGGAAAGGAAACCGACGAATTATGTTCTGGATGCGGATATAAAAGGATTCTTCCAGCATCTTGACCATGAATGGATTGTGCGTTTTATAGAATCAAGGATCAAAGACCCGAATATCATCCGCCTTGTCAGACGAATGCTGAAAGCAGGAATTATGAATAACTATGAATTTGAAGCAACAGAGGAAGGAAGTGGACAAGGTTCCGTCTGCTCTCCGATAATTTCCTGTATCTATATGCACTATGTGCTGATATGGTGGTTCAGAGAGGTGGTAACGCCGATGTTAAAGGGATATGCAGGTCTGGTGGTCTATGCTGATGATTGTGCGCCACGAAGGCGGAAACTTGTGACATGATGTCAAACAAGTATAGCCATGCTGTGTGAATGATGATGGCAGGCCCATCGGAACCGCTATATAGGTGGAGGTTTCAAATCACTCTGAGGTGCTGTAGTCAAAAGCTATGGTACTGAGCGTCAGAGAAAAGGCTGTACAAAACAGTCAGGTGTGGACAGTGGAGATGAACGAAGCTGTGAACCACTTACGAAAACGTCGAAAGCGTAGAGACTCCATCAAAACCAGGGGGTCAGTCGTTAACCTGGGATAAGCATAACGGGAGCCTATTTACTGGTTATGCGGTGGACGGCGTAAAGGTGGCATGAACACTGTTCAGGCATTCATATGGAACGTGGGAACCTACGGGCTGGTGTTAAGGGAGAGTGCCAAGTGGACGAACCGCAAGGTACAGAGTACTGATACAGTCATAGGGGCAGAGTGGCTTGTAGTAGTGAAGAGGGTTTCTGAAAAGAAAACAGAGCGAAGAAGCCACAGTATCCAAGCAGAGTAAATAAGTCAACTTAGGAATAAGGAGGAGCTTATGAGCGAAGCAAAACAGTTTGATATTTCAAAGAAGGCTGTAATTGCAGCTTTTCAGGCGGTAAAGGAAAACGCAGGAAGTTACGGGGCAGATGAACAAACCATAAAAGAGTTTGAGGAGCATCTTAATAACAACCTGTATAAACTATGGAACCGGATGGCATCAGGAAGTTATTTCCCGAAGCCTGTAAGGGCAGTAGCAATACCCAAGAAAAATGGTGGAATCAGAATTTTGGGAATTCCAACAGTAGAAGACAGAATCGCACAAATGGTTGCGAAGATGTACTTTGAACCGCTGGTTGAACCAATGTTTTACAATGACTCATATGGATACCGTCCGAACAAATCTGCAATTCAGGCAGTAGGACAAGCAAGGGAAAGATGTTTTAAAAGAGACTGGGTATTGGAATTAGATATCAAAGGGCTCTTTGATAACATCAAACATGGATATCTGATGTACATGGTTGAGAAACATACGCAAATAAAATGGCTGATACTTTATATAAAACGTTGGCTTACAGTGCCGTTCATCATGAGTGATGGCTCGGTTGCTGAACGCAGGTCAGGAACACCTCAGGGTGGCTTATGCAAAGCTTAGCATAGGCCACCCTATGCAAAGTAGCAGACTATGCAAAGTAAGATTCAATATCCCCTATAAATAAAAGATTCTTTCATGTTTTACTTTGCATAGTATTCTGCTCTCCCATGGTTACAAGTCAGATAACCACTCCATC
>ENA-OQDT01000921-OQDT01000921.1-human-gut-metagenome-genome-assembly--contig:-NODE-921-length-18513-cov-7.119004_pt1 | contig 18513 bp, 17 predicted proteins | sample MGYA00242786_ERZ504617 | MGnify/ENA primary metagenome ERZ504617 (study PRJEB26092, sample SAMD00036337) | human gut metagenome | host: Homo sapiens | study: EMG produced TPA metagenomics assembly of...
CGGACGGATACTCTGATTTTCATGATTTCATTCAGGCGTGCTCTGCTCATCTCAACAATTCTTCTGCCTTGATTCGTGGCAAGCTGTGTGCCTGAGCCCTTAACATAAAGTGTTGTGTCATCCTTGACAGAAGTATTTCCCCCACCAGCCAGAACATAAGCCGGATTACTTCCGTATGTGTTGGACATTTTTACTAAAGTTGAAAGATCCATAATTGAAATTCCTCCGTTTTTTTATCATTATAATAGGTTTTTGCTAATACCATATCTGCTATCTATCATAGCACATAAACAGACTTTCTGGGATGTTATTTTACAGATTATTCATAGAATTTTCTACTAATCATCCAAACTTACAGATTCTTAAGTGTTTCAAATGGAATCGTTCCGCCAAACAGATCCAGGGCACTTCCGACGGTCACATCAAGTCTGCCTTTGCCGTGAAGCTTCAAAAGTTTGATGTCCTGCATGCTTCCTACACCACCGGCATAGGTGATCGGGCGTTTCTGGTATGCGGAAAGGAGGTCCGCGAGTTCTGTCTCGATGCCGTTTGCCTTGCCTTCTACATCTACTGCATGAACGAGGAATTCATCGCAATGGCTTCCGAGTTCTTCCATCACTTCGAGGGTTACCGGTACGTCGGTAAATTTCTGCCAGCGGTCTGTGACGATGAAGTACTGGTTGTCTTTTTTGCGGCAGCTGAGATCAAGTACGAGATGTTCTCTGCCTGCTGCCTGTTCCATCCTGGCGAGGTTTTCCCAGGAAAGTCTGCCGTCCTTAAAAACATAGGAGGTGACGATCACATGGCTTGCTCCGGCGTTCAGATAGTCCTGCGCGTTTTCCGGGCAGACACCGCCTCCGATCTGGAGCCCTCCCGGATATGCCCTGAGAGCCTTAAGTGCCTGGTTTCTGGTGGCTTCGTAGTATTCAGAATCTTTTCCATTCAGAAGGATGACATGTCCGCCTTTCAGTCCGGCGTTTTTGTATAATTCTGCATAAAAAGTCGCATCCTGTCCGGATACGAAGTTTTCTTTTGCCTGGTCTCCGGCATCCTTGAGGCTGCCGCCTACGATCTGTTTTACTTTTCCATTATGTATGTCGATGCATGGACGAAATTTCATAGTCTGTTTCTCCCTTCAATATAAAACCCCCGGATTCTGATAGGTCCAGGGGTTTTGCATGATCCTGTTCAGGTTTTCCTGAGGATATCATAATATGGTTTTCTGTTTCATGCAAGCGTTTTTACTTTATCATGCTAAATTATTAAAACCGATATAAGATCTTATCGTCCCTCTACTGCATTTCCAACGGCATCGCCGACATCTTCCACCGCGTCACCCACGCCGTCGCCGAGATCTTTGACTCCGTTTCCGAGTGCACCTGATACTGTATCGTCGTTGTTGTCTGCATTATTATTCATATTTTCTGTATTGTTTTCTGCTGTTCCGGCTCCGTTTTCTGTCACGGTTCCGTTATCCCCGGTTCCTTCTGACATCGTATCGCCATTGTCTATCGCAGCATCGTCTGCACCAGAGTTTGCGTCTGCATTGTTTCCATTGACATTGTCGTTTGCCGTAGTATCATCCGCATTATCGCCCATCATATCATTTTCTTCCGTCACAGTTCCGGTCTCATCGGCTGCATTATTATTGTTTCCACAGGCAGTCAGCATTCCAAGCGTCATGATAAGCAATGTACCTGTCAGGATCCCTTTGAATTTTTTCATTGTCATTCTCCTTTACCATGGATTTTATCTTGTGGTAATAATATGTACCGGATTTCGAGATCCTATTCTGGAAGAAACTGGAATTACATAAAAAGGCATGTGCCACAAAAGACACATGCCCATGAAATTTTAATCTTCTTTTACATAATTTGCACCGAGTTTTGCAGGTACGTTGAACTGTTTTCTACATACGGTCAGTACGATGACCAGAATGTACGGCAGTGCACTGAACAGCTCACTCGGAACAGAGGAAGTTCCCATCGCTCTGACGAAGATACCAAGTGCATCGGAAATACCAAAGATGATTCCAAAGATCAGCGCGCCGACCGGATTCCAGTTTCCGAGGAAACAGATACCGAATGCAATCCATCCACGTCCGCCGATGATCTCTGCATTGTACATGCCGACGTTGCACAGCGGATAGTAAGCTCCGGCGATACCGCCAAGGCATCCGGCTACTGCTACTGCAAGAAAACGTGTACGTGTTACATTGATACCGGCCGCATCTGCTGCCTCCGGGTTTTCACCACAGGATCTCATGGACAGACCAAGAGAAGTCTTGTATATCACAAAGAAAATGATCGGCACCAGAATATACGTAAAATAGGTTACCAGGTTCTGGGAAAAGATCGCCTGTCCAATGATCGAGATCTTACTCAGAAGCGGGATCTTGATCGTCTTGAGGATGTTTACCTTAAGCGGTACTGTCTGGATACCAAAGATCACACGGTAGAAAAATGTACAGCATCCTGTCACAAGGATCGCAACAGCAGTTCCCATTACGATCTGGTGCTGATGCATGTAAATCGTCGTCACGCCATAAAGCAGTGACACGATCAGTCCGCATACCATCGCAAGCAAAAATCCGATCAGAAGATTTCCGGAAAGATAAGCTCCGATAAATCCTCCCCACGCGCCAACGAGGAAAATACCCTCGATCGCCGTTACCATCATACCTGTACGTTCTGCCAGAACCTCACCTAATGCGCCCAGAACAAGAGGCGTACTCATAAAAATAGCTCTTGTAATCAAATTCACAAAAATCTGCATACTCAAACCTCTCCTTTCTGGATCTTCTGTTTCTTCATGCTTCTGACTTCCAGTTTCTTTCTTACAAAGAAGGACATCAGTACGAACAGCATTACGAAACCGAGCATTACATCAATAACACTTGCCGGCGCATCTGTAGAATGGCCAAGTGCAGTACCTCCGACCTGGAGAGTACCAAACAGCAGTGCCGCAAAGATGACACCGATCGGGTTGGCATTTGCCATGATCGCAATACCGATTCCATAAGAACCGATATCGGATTCCAGTCCGGTAAGAAGCATATGCTGCATGCCATTGATCTCAGTGAAACCTGCAAGACCTGCAACTGCGCCACTGATAAAGAAAGCCAGCATGCACTGTGTTTTCGGATTGATACCCGACATTGCCGCTGCATCCTGATTGAATCCCATAACACGGATACGATATCCCATGGAAGTACGGTACAGGATGAACCAGATCACGATCGCTGCTGCAACCGCGATCACGATACCAAGTGAAACAGAAGTTCCATTGATGATCTTTGGCAGCCATGCGGAATTATCAATGTAGTCTGTTTTTAAATATTCATGCTTTGACTCCTGGAGAACAGTTCTCAGAAGGAGCTGCATAACATAAGTAATAACATAGGTAGACATCATACTTACAAGGAACTCATTTGCATTGAATTTCGCTTTGAGGAATCCAATGATGAATCCTGTAAGACCGCCGCCGATCATACTTGCAAGGCAGGCAGTGATCAGAACGACCGGTCCTGGGACTTTGGTCTGGAGCTGCAGTGTCACTGCAACCGCACAGATACATCCAACATAAAACTGTCCCTGTGCACCGATGTTATAAAGGTTTGCTTTGTATGTAAAAGCGAATGCAAGACTGGTAAGGATCAGAGGTGTTGTCTTTACCAGGATATTTCCCATGGAAAATTTATCTGCAAACGTTTCTGAAAGCATGATCTTGAGAGATTCTACCGGATTTACACCAAGCAGCGGCAAAAATGCAAAACTGATCACCAGTCCAAGGATGATCGCCAGAACGGTCCACAGCAGAAGCTCTGCTACTTTTTTCTGTTGTTTCATGATTCTGCACCTTCTTTCTCAGGCTGTACACCAGCCATCAGCAATCCGATCTTTTCTGTTGTAAGTTCTCCGTTTTTGAAGATTCCCATGATCTTTCCTTTATAGAGAACCGCAATCCTGTCGGAAAGTGCAAAGATCTCTGAAAGTTCTGTCGAAACAAGGAGAACTGCTTTTCCCTTGTCTCTTTCCCCAAGGATCGTCTTATGTACATAGTTGATCGCACCAAGGTCAAGTCCACGGGTTGGCTGGTCAAAAATGATCAGCTTGTCACCCATATCAACTTCACGGGCAACGACCATCTTCTGCTGGTTACCACCGGAGAGGCTTCCTACCGTAACAGTGTGGTCCGGTGCTTTGATCGCATATTTTTTGATGCTGTCTTCTGTATAACGGTGAAGTGCTGACCAGCGGATCAGTCCGTGATTGACCCATTTGTTCAGGTAACTGGATTTGAGGAGCATGTTTTCGGACATGGACATCTCTGCAACCATTCCATAACGATAACGGTCTGCTGCCGCATATCCCATACCAAGTTTGATCCTGTCTTTGACAGATTCGTTTGTGACATCCTCTCCGTCCAGTTCGATCCTGCCGGATGTGATCGGGATTCCTCCGTAGATCGCCTCACAGAGTTCCTGCTGTCCATTGTCGGAAACTCCCGCAAATCCAAGAACTTCTCCCTCATGGATCTCAAAATTGATGTCTTCCAGAAGCGGTGTATGGCCCTTCGGCTTAATGCTTAAGTCTTTGACCGCAAGGCGTACTCTGCGATTGCTCATATCTTCGGTTCCTGGTTTTTCCAGGGTTTCCAGTTCATGACCGATCATCATATGTGCAAGTTCTGTTTCAGAAGTATCTGTCTTCTTTACAGTACCGCAGATGCTTCCGTTTCTCATAACAACGATCGTATCAGAAACCGCCATAACCTCACGCATCTTGTGCGTGATAAATACTACAGAATTGCCTTTCTCAACATAGCGGCGGACAAACTCCATCAGCGTATCGATCTCCTGAGGCGTAAGTACAGCAGTAGGCTCATCCATGATCAGGACTCTGGCATTGAGATAAAGCGCCTTGAGGATCTCAACTTTCTGCTGAGTTCCTACGGAAAGATTCTTTACATACTCTCCTGCCGGAACCTGAAATCCGTACTGCTCTGCAAGCGCCTGGATCTCTTTTTCTTTTTTCCTTGATATCCAGCTTTCCCTTACAGTTTCCGAGAATGATATTCTCTGTAACTGTATGTGCCGGAACCAGTGAAAAATGCTGCTGGATCATGGAGATACCAGCGTCCATTGCTTCTTTTGGTGTTGCGATCTTGCGTTCTTTGCCGTCGATCCAGATCTCTCCGGATGTTGCGTGGTACAGGCCATACAAAATCTTCATGATCGTACTCTTACCGGCTCCATTCTCTCCCAGAAGAGCTACAACTTCGCCCTTGTGGATCGTGATGGAAACATCATCATTTGCCAGTACTTTGGCAAAGCGTTTGGTAATGTGTTTCAGTTCTATAACAGGCTCATTCATGATTTCGCCATCCCCTTTCCTTATAAAATTGACAGTGCCAAAAGGCACTGTCAATCTGGAAACTCATATTCTCATCAACGATTGTTATTCTGCTTCAGAGAAATACTGTGTGAAATCGATCTTGCCATCTGTGATATCCTGTGTTGCCTGCTCAACTGCACTCTTGCATTCATCTGAAACTGCATCTGTATAGATTGCTTCAAATACGCCTTCTGCTACGCCGACTTCCTGAGCACCTTTCAGTTCACCGGAAGCGATTCCTTCAACGATCCAAGGATAAACATTTGACCAGTTCATATTTACAGAAGCAACTACACAGTCGCTCTCGTCGTTCTTATTAGCTGCAAATGCAACGAATTTGGCACCTTTTTCTTCTGCAGACTGAACAGCACCGGATGCACCTTCGTTGGAATAGCAGAATACGGTATCAGCACCATTGTCGATCATCTGGTCTGTCATGGATTTGGTTACGGAAACGTCTGTCCATGTATTCAGGAAGGATCTGTTTGCCTCTGCACCTTCGATTCCTCTTTCTTCTGCAACTTCTTTGGCTGCGCCTTCGTATGTATCAAGAAGTTTGACCATTGCTGCATTGGACTCGCCGCCCTCTGTTGCAAATTTACCATTTTCTGTTGTGTATCCTGCGATGATACCTGCAAGATAGGAACCTTCATATTCTTTCGGGAATACAGGAACCATGTTGTCAGAATCGCTTGCTGTACCATTGATAACAGTGTATACAGTGTCCGGATACTGAGGTGCTACTGCTGCACTAGCCTCATCAAACTGGCTTCCTGCTGCCATTACCAGATCATAGCCTTTCTCGCCATATTCTGTAAAGGTGGATTCAAATTCTTCTACCGGAACGGATTCAACAACTTCGATGGAGGTGCCAAGCTCCTCGTCACATTCTTTCGCTCCTGCATTGTTGCTTGCATTCCAACTCTGGTCATCAATGCTTCCCGGAAGGATCAGAACGATCTTCATTCCTGCATAATCTGCATCGTCTGCCAGTACCGGAACTGTCATAGTTGCTGTGAATAATACTCCACAAAGTGCTGCTGCTAATGCTTTTTTCATATTGAATTTCCTCCTTTTTCCCTCAGTTCTCCGGCTGATGTGTCACTTTTCAGTAACTTTTTTTGTTTTTTATTTAATACACGACTTTTGATATAGTTACTATATCACAAAAATTTTGAGAGTTCAATAATATTTTTGTACAATTAGTCGAATAGTTTTTTGTCTACTTTTTTAGTTTTTCGACATTTTCAACAGGCCTGTTCAGTCAAAGTTACGCCAAATGCAAAAAGGCGCAAACACCATATGATGTTTACGCCTTTGTAAATTCGATTGTTCTTTGATTGATGAGGTCATAATAGCACAATATTTTTTTGATTGCAAGAACTTTTTTTAGTTTTTGGCATGTCAAAAAAGCGTCCTGATGTTATTTAGCCCTCGATCACGTCAGCCATATCATATCTTCCTGCCGGTTTGCCTGCGAGGAATTTGGCTGCCTCTACTGCGCCTTTGCCAAAAACAGCTTTGGAATATGCAGTGTGCTTGAATTCGATCACTTCATCCGGACCTGCGAAGATCACTTCGTGGTCACCTACGATAGTTCCGCCACGGACTGCGGAGATACCGATCTCCTTATCGTCACGCATCTCGCGCTTCTGGCTTCTGTCATAGACATAGTGATACTGGTTATCCATAGCTTCGTTAAGGCTGTCTGCAAGCGCCAGAGCTGTACCGCTCGGTGCATCTACTTTGAGACGGTGATGACGCTCTACGATCTCCATGTCAAATCCTGCTGTTGCAAGAACTTTGGCAGCATCCTGGATCAGTTTGAGCAGGGTGTTGATGCCAAGAGACATATTTGCGGATTTGAGGACAGGGATCTTCTTTGCTGTCTCCTCTACTTTGGCAAGCTGTTCTTCGGAAAGTCCTGTTGTGCAGAGTACAACCGGAAGGTTACGCTCTACGCAGAAATCCAGCAGTGCATCTGCTGCCTTGGCTGAAGAAAAGTCGATCACTACATCTGCCTCTGTCTGACATGCTTTGATTTCTGTGAATACCGGATATGTGGTGTTTCCTTTGTCTGCAATATCGATTCCGGCAACGATCTCTGCATTTGCATCCTTCGCAACCAGATCAGAGATCACCTGACCCATATGTCCACAGCATCCGTGCATAATAATTTTTACCATAATCTTAGTTTCCTCCGGGGTATCTTAAGCAAGTTTGATTCCAAAATTTTTCATTGCTTTGATCAGTGTTTCCTTGCTTGCTTCTTCCATCTCGCAAAGCGGCATACGAAGCGGTCCTACATTCATTCCCATAAGGTTCAGAGCAGTCTTGACCGGAATCGGGTTTACTTCGCAGAAAAGTGCATTGATCAGCGGGATCGCATCGATCTGGATCTTGGCAGCTCCCTTGGTGTCTCCCTCAAGGAATTTCATTACCATATCATGAGTTTCCTTCGGTGCAACGTTGGAAAGTACGGAGATAACACCCAGTCCGCCCAGTGAAAGGATCGGAAGTACCTGATCGTCGTTTCCGGAATACAGTTCCAGGTCTTCGCCAGCCAGAGAAACTGTCTTGGCGATCTGGGAAAGGTCTCCGCTTGCAGCCTTAAGACCTACGATGTTCTTGACATTCTTAACAAGAGTGGCAACAGTTGCCGGCTGAAGATTACATCCTGTACGGCTCGGAACGTTGTACATAATGATCGGTGTCTCCGGTACTGCGTTTGCTACTGCAGTATAGTGAGCGATGAGTCCCTTCTGAGTTGCCTTATTATAATAAGGAGTTACTACCAGCAGAGCGTCTGCTCCGTAGGATGCTGCTTCCTTGGACATCATGATCGCAGTTTCTGTGCAATTAGAACCTGTTCCTGCGATAACCGGAACACGTTTGTTTACTTTGTCAATTGCAAATTTGATAGTTTTGAGATGCTCTCCATGTGTCATGGTTGCAGACTCACCTGTGGTACCGCAGATGATGATCGCATCTGTGCTGTTGGCAATCTGATACTCGAGCAGTTCTTCCAGTTTGTCGTAGTTCACCTTTCCGTCTTCATACATAGGGGTAACGATCGCTACACCTGCACCTTTAAAAATTGCCATTTGAACTCCTCCTTTATTCTTCTGTAATTTAATATATTCTGATAATCTGCCGGATGCTCACTGCTGTTCGCAGGAGTGATGGACTTCCTCGGAATTCAGTGTGGTTATCGTATCCACATATGGCTTAAGTTCCTCCGGAAAATTCCAGCCGGTCATTACTATATGCATGGACTCGTCCTTCTGTTTCAGAATGTCTATAATGGCATCTACCGTGACGATCCCACGATCCAGAAGTCCCAGAATCTCATCAAGCAAAAGAAAATCGCATTCCTGTGTCACAACAACCTTGCGGGCAAAATTCAATCCGTTGAGGATATTGGATCTCTCCTCCGCTTTCTCTTCCTCAGTGAGCTGTTCATAACAGCAGTCCCTCTTTTCAAAACGGAAAATCTTGAAATCCAGATTGTCCAGATCCTCCAGAAAATCCAGTGAACGCTTCTCACATCCCTTTAGGAACTGGATAACGATCACACTCTTGCCCTGCACCGCTTCACGGATGCTCTGTCCGATCGCGAGTGCGGTCTTGCCCTTTCCGTTTCCACAGTATACTTCTGTTAATTCTCTTTCCATAACTACTTCCTCTTAACGTTGGTAAAACTAATCCTTGCATTAATGGTTTTATCTTACCTCAGTTCCGGCAAAAAAGCAAGCTGTATCTGTCCTCCGGACGTTTCCCAGATATTTCCTAATCTACGTACTCCAACTTGCTCACGGATACTTCATACGCTATGCGCTTCTCGGACTGATTCTCACCGATACGCTTCATATATTCCCTGCTCTGGATCCTGCCCCACAGAAGTACATGTCCGCCTACTGCAAACGCCGAAGCATATCGCGCATTTCTGCCCCAGCAGATGCATGGTATGTAATCTGATTTTCCGTAAGGCCGGTTCACTGCCAGCAGGATATCTGCAATTTCTCTTCCAAGAGGAGTCTTGCGGTAAACCGGCGGTTTGCATATAAAGCCATCCATAAAGATCTGGTTGACCGGAACATTTTCATCGTCCTCCTCCACAAACTTCACTTCACGCGCAAAGACAGAGAGCACCAGTCGATTGTGCTTCTCCTCATGGCGGTTATAGGAACGAAACTGTCCATGGATTTCAATATACTCTCCTATATAATCCTGTGTGACATCGATCAGACGCTCTGACACCATGACCGGGATCCTGTCCTCAGAATCACTCAGACGCTTGACGATCAGCTCCATTGTATAAAAGCCCTCGCCAAACACCAGATGACTGAATGTAAAGCCTGTATCAATTTTTCCCATGATCGATACCTGATTGTTTTCAATGATTTTGTCTGCCATAAATAGTTCTCCTTCCTCTTTGGGTATTTTGTTTTTTATAGAACTATGAATATGAAGGCTTATGCAGATTTAGAACTACTTTTAAAAAAAATTTTTCTCAACACCTTGTAATCTGCGAAAAATGTGGTAAACTGGAATGTCGTATCATGGAAAAACACATTAATATAGAAGAAAAAAGAAAGGATTTCGATTTTTATGAATATCAAACGCGAAGATGTACGCAACGTAGCCATTATCGCCCATGTCGATCACGGCAAAACCACCCTGGTAGACCAGCTTCTGAAGCAGAGCGGTGTATTCCGTGAAAACCAGGAAGTTCAGGAACGTGTCATGGACTCCAATGACATTGAGCGTGAGCGCGGAATTACTATTTTGTCCAAGAACACTGCTGTCCACTACAAAGGAGTAAAAATCAACATCATCGATACCCCAGGTCATGCAGACTTCGGCGGCGAAGTAGAGCGTGTACTGAAAATGGTCGATGGCGTTATTCTTCTGGTAGATGCTTTTGAGGGTGCTATGCCTCAGACTAAATTTGTTCTGAAGAAAGCTCTGGAGCTGAACCTGCACGTTATCGTCTGCATCAACAAGATCGACCGTCCGGAAGCACGTCCTGATGAAGTTATCGATGAAGTTCTGGAACTTCTTATGGACCTTGAAGCTTCTGACGAGCAGCTTGACTGCCCGTTCCTGTATGCTTCTGCAAAAGCAGGCCATGCAGTTCTTGACCTCGCAGATACACCGGAGAATATGGCTCCGCTGTTTGAGACAATCCTGAAATATATCCCGGCTCCGGAAGGTGATCCGGAAGCTGACACACAGGTTCTTATCAGCACCATCGACTACAATGAATATGTAGGACGTATCGGTGTAGGTAAAGTAGAGAACGGTAAGATCGCAGTAAACCAGGAACTTACCCTTCTGAACCATCACGACCTTGACAAACGCAAGAAAGTCAAGATCAGCAAACTTTATGAATTCGACGGACTGAACAAAGTTGAAGTTAAAGAAGCATCTGTAGGTTCCATCGTAGCGATCTCCGGTATCGAAGATATCCATATCGGTGATACTCTCTGCGGCGGCGACAACCCGGAGGCAATTCCATTCCAGAAGATCTCCGAGCCTACGATCTCCATGAACTTCCTCGTAAACGACAGTCCGCTTGCAGGACAGGAAGGTAAATACATCACTTCCCGTCATCTGCGTGACCGTCTGTACCGTGAGCTCAATACAGATGTCAGCCTTCGTGTAGAAGATACTGAAACTACCGAATGTTTCAAGGTTTCCGGACGTGGTGAACTTCACCTTTCTGTCCTGATCGAGAACATGCGCCGTGAGGGTTATGAATTCGCAGTAAGTAAACCGGAAGTTCTGTATCACACAGACGAACGCGGCAAGAAACTTGAACCAATGGAAATCGCTTACGTTGATGTTCCGGAAGAATTCTCCGGTACCGTTATCCAGAAACTGAGCGAGCGTAAAGGTGAACTCCAGGGAATGAGCACAGCCAGCGATGGTTCTGTCCGCCTGGAATTCCATATCCCGTCCCGTGGACTGATCGGTTTCCGTGGAGAGTTCCTTACTTCCACCAAGGGTACCGGTATCCTGAATACAACCTTCGATGGATATGCTCCATACAAAGGAGATTTCCAGTACCGTAAACAGGGCTCCCTGATCGCATTCGAAGCAGGTGAAGCTGTTGCATATGGTCTGTTCTCCGCACAGGACCGTGGGACACTTTTCGTTGGACCTGGCGAAAAAGTATACAGCGGTATGGTCATCGGACAGAATGGTAAAGCTGAAGACATCGAACTGAATGTCTGCAAGACCAAACATCTGACCAACACACGTTCCTCTTCCGCCGATGAAGCTCTGAAACTGACACCGCCTAAGGTTCTCAGTCTTGAGCAGGCGATCGAGTTTATCGACCAGGATGAGCTTCTTGAGGTTACACCATCAAGCCTTCGTATCCGCAAGAGAATTCTTGATCCCAGAGAAAGAAAACGTGCTGCATTCCGTAAGCAGTAAGAGTAAATCACAGGACACGCCGCTGGCGTTCCCTGATATACAGAGCAATAAAAGAATCGCCCTGAGTCGTAACATTTTAACGGCTCAGGGCGGTTTTATTTGTAAAAATTCAATTATCGGCAGTCACACCTGAAATTTACCGGATTCCCAGTTTCCGGTACAGTGCTGCTTTCACCTCATCTGCTGCAAAAGCTGTGTCCACTGCATTCTTCATCAGGAGCGGAAGTTCTTCATCACGGATCCCGTAGGTTCTCTGGATGAAATCCAGTTCTTTGGTCAGATTTGTATTGCTGACTGTCCGGTTGTCGGTGTTGATCGATACCTTCAGTCCTGCATCCAGGAATTCACGGAGCGGATATTCTGCGGTACTGTTGACTGCTTTTGTCTGGAGATTGCTGATCGGGCACATTTCGATTCCTATGTTTTTCTCTGCAAGTGCTCTCTCAAGTTCTTTATGACCACGCATGGCGATACCATGTCCGATCCTCTTTGCTCCGACCTGCACAGAATCTATGATATTCTGAGGATTTCCACATTCTCCTGCATGGAGAGTAAAAGGTATCCCCAGTTTCCCCGCTTTTGTAAACAGTTCCATGAACTCCGACATTGGATATACTGCCTCTGCTCCAGCAAGGTCTGCTCCGCATACACCGGAACCGAGATATTCCCTTGCCGCCTTGAGCATACGATAATTCTCTTCCTCGCTATGATGGCGCATTGCACAGGTGAGTACTCCGTACTCTACTCCAAAATCTTTCCTGCCGCGTTCCAGACCACTAAGAAGTGCTTCGATCACTTTGCTGCAGTTCATATCCTCTGTCTCTGAGAACAGCGGAGCGAAACGGATCTCTGCATAGCAGACATTTTCCTGGCTCATGCTGCGAAGTACATCATAACCGGCTTCCGCAAGTCCCTGTTCGTCCATGAGGCATCGGCCCGGGATGTCAAATTTCTCAAGATATTCGGCAAGACTCGTACAGTCGTCAGAAACTGTAAGTTCTTCCTGGCTGACCTGTCTTCCAAGTCTTTTCTCTATAAATTCTCTGCTGAGTGAACCGTCCAGATGACAGTGCAGCTCTACTTTTGGCAGTTGTTTCAGTTCTTCTTTCGTCATATTCATTCTCCTTTTCCTTCCATTTCTGAAAAGAACTGATCCGGCGGGCATCACGAGACTGCACCTGAATCAGTTCTTAATTACTTTGAATCAATGTTTCTGTTGTTTCTTTTTCTTCAGAAGCTGAACCTTTGCCTCAAGAAGTTTCTCTCTGGAAAGTTTCGGCTCGGAAGATTTTTCCTTCAGTGGTTCCGGCTTGTGGAAGCTATTATCGTATTCTTCTCTCATGTCTTCTTTGTGGTTCTTCTGAAGTCCTCTGTTTGTCAGTTTCCTGATAATATCATAGAGTACGCCAAAAAGCGGAACCGCAATGACCATTCCCACAAGTCCCCATAATCCGCCAAACAGAAGAATGGAAAACAGCACCCAGAAGCTGGAAACGCCTGTTGTGTTTCCGAGGATCTTCGGTCCAATGATATTTCCATCTACCTGCTGAAGAATCACGATAAAGATGAGGAAATACAATGCCTGCCACGGGTTGTCAAGAAGAAGAAGTAATGCACACGGGATTGCACCGATAAAAGGTCCGAAAAACGGTATGATGTTCGTCACACCGATGACAACGCTGATAAACGCTGCAGATTCAAATCCCAACAACGTTGTCCCTGCAAAACAGATCACACCGATGATTGCAGAGTCGATGATCTTGCCAACAAAGAATCCATTGAACATCTTGTCTGTGTAATGGACTTCTTCCTCGATGATCTGTGCCCATTTGTTCGGGAATATACCATACAGGAGAAGTTTCGCCTGTGCGCCAAACAGTTTGCGGCTGGCAAGGAGATATACTGCAATCAAAAATCCGAGGAACATATTCTTGAATACACTCAGGACTTCAATCAACTGTACGGTAAGATTCCCTATAATCCCCTGAATTGTCTGCATCATACTGGAATTCGCACTCAGAATGTCATTCAGACCACTTTCAATCTGTGAAGAAAAATGATTAAAATATGCCTGAAGCTGCGGCTGATCCTGGAGCACCTGATCTATCATACGATTGCAGTATGCAAGCCGTGCCGGAAGGATACGGATGATTTTGATCGTACTGTCCCATACCTGCGGTAAGATCAGCAGGATCAGCAGAACTACGAGAGTCACTGCACATATGATCGCTATTGCAATGGAAAGAAACTTCATTCCCTTTTTCTGTTTCTCAGTTGCATTTGGACACCATTTCAGGAATCTGTCATCCATCCGGTTGCACATCGGTGCAAGGATATAGGCGATCAGTGCGCCATACAGGAATGGTTTCAGGATATTAAAGATCACGCGGATTCCTGCTGCGATACTCTGGCTCTGGTTCAGGATATACATGATCGCAAATCCAAACGCCAGGACTGCTGCACCTGTAATTCCAAGTTTCACGTATTTTGTGTTTTCATTCTGTTTCAATAATCATGCCCCCTGAAGCTTAACGCTTCCTTTGTTCCACATAAGATGTATGTGGTTTTTGTTTGATTTTACCATATCTGTTGGTGTTTATTGTAACATTCGTGTTCTTTCTTTTCAACACACAAAGTCTTAAATTTGTCCGCGCAAATCTTAAACAAATCTTAACTGCCATAAAGCAACTGCCCCGGCACTACGTTCCTGTAATGCCGGGGCAATCGCCGCTTATATTATTTATATTTTATGGAAGAAAATATATCGTTTTAATTATTTACCATAGTAAGCTTTCAGGTAGATTTCTTTGAGTTCTGCGATGAGTGGGTATCTCGGGTTTGCACCAGTACACTGGTCGTTGAATGCCTGCTCGCTCATCTCATCAAGAGTCTCAAGGAAGTATTTCTCGTCTACACCGTAATCTTTGATGGTAGGTTTGATCTCGATGATCTTCTTGAGTTCTTCGAGTTTCTCCAGAAGTTTCTCAAATACTTCTTTGTCATCTTTTCCTGTCAGCCCTACGAAACGGCCAACCTCTGCGTAGCGAGCCAGTGTCTTCGGATACTGATACTGCGGGAAAGTACCCATCTTAGCCGGAACTTCTGCTGCATTGTAGCGCATAACATCTGTAAGTACCAGAGCGTTTGCGATACCGTGCGGGATGTGATGGAAAGCGCCCAGTTTGTGAGCCAGGGAGTGGTTTACTCCGAGGAATGCATTTGCGAATGCCATACCAGCCATGCAGGAAGCATTTGCCATATGATCTCTTGCCTCTACATCGTTTCCGTTTCTGTATGCTCTTGGCAGATAATCAAATACCAGTTTGATTGCACGGAGTGCAAGACCGTCTGTGTAGTCAGAAGCCATCATGGATACATATGCCTCAAGAGCATGTGTCATAACGTCGATACCAGAAGCACTTGTCAGTCCTTTTGGTGCACTCATCATGTTGTCTGTATCTACGATCGCCATATCCGGTAACAGTTCGTAGTCAGCCAGAGGCCATTTGATTCCTGTTTCTTTGTCTGTGATGATGGCGAAAGGTGTTACCTCAGAACCTGTACCGGAAGATGTAGGTACGGCGATGAAGTAAGCTTTTTTACCCATTTTCGGGAATGTATAGATTCTCTTACGGATATCCATGAAGTCCATTGCCATATCATCGAAGTCTGCATCCGGGTTTTCATAGAGAACCCACATGATCTTACCAGCATCCATTGCGGATCCACCACCCATTGCGATGATGCAGTCTGGTTCGAATGCACGCATTGCTGCAGCACCTGCTCTTGCAGAAGCGAGGGACGGGTCTGGTTCTACATCAGAGAAGCATGTATGAACGATTCCCATTTCGTCAAGTTTGTCTTCGATCTTCTTGGTGTATCCATTCTTGTAAAGGAAGGAGTCAGTTACGATGAAGCAGCGTTTTTTGCCCATCACGTTTTTCAGCTCATCAAGAGCAACCGGCAGGCAGCCTTTTTTGAAGTAAACTTTTTCCGGGGTTCTCATCCAGAGCATGTTCTCTCTCCTCTCAGCAACAGTCTTGATATTGATCAGGTGTTTAACACCAACGTTTTCAGATACAGAGTTTCCACCCCAGGAACCGCATCCAAGTGTCAGAGACGGAGCGAGTTTAAAGTTGTAGAGATCTCCGATACCACCCTGAGAAGATGGAGTGTTGATCAGGATACGGCAGGTCTTCATTGCTGCTGCATGTTTTGCCATCTTTTCTTTCTCATTTACGTTGATGTACAGAGAAGATGTATGTCCATATCCACCGTCAGCTACCAGCTGTTCTGCTTTTGCGATAGCTTCGTCGAAGGTTTTTGCCTTGTACATTGCAAGTACAGGAGAAAGTTTCTCGTGTGCGAACTCTTCGCTGATATCTACAGATTCTACTTCACCGATCAGGATCTTGGTTTCTGCCGGAACAGTAACTCCTGCCATCTCAGCGATCGTAGCTGCTTTCTGTCCAACGATCTTGGCATTCAGTGCACCGTTGATCAGGATTGTTTTTCTTACTTTTTCGATTTCGTCTTTCTTAAGGAAGTAGCATCCTCTGTACTGGAACTCTTCTTTTACTGCTTTGTAAATGCCTTCAAGAACAGTTACGGACTGCTCAGAAGCACAGATCATACCATTATCAAATGTTTTGGAATGGATGATGGAGTTTACTGCAAGACGGACATCTGCTGTGTCGTCGATGATAACCGGTGTATTTCCGGCTCCAACACCAAGTGCCGGTTTTCCGGAGGAGTATGCTGCTTTAACCATTCCAGGACCACCTGTTGCAAGAATGATGTCAGCTTCCTTCATTACGAGGTTTGTAAGCTCAAGGCTTGGTACATCGATCCAGCCAATGATTCCTTCCGGAGCACCTGCTTTTACTGCTGCTTCAAGAACAACTTTGGCAGCTTCAATAGTGCTTCCTTTTGCACGTGGATGTGGGCTGATGATGATTGCGTTTCTTGTCTTCAGAGCGATCAGGGTTTTGAAGATTGCTGTGGAAGTCGGGTTTGTTGTCGGGATAACTGCTGCGATCAGACCGATCGGTTCTGCAATTTTCTTGATTCCATAAACCGGATCTTCTTCCAGTACACCACAGGTCTTGGTGTTTTTGTATGCATTGTAGATGTATTCAGATGCATAGTGATTTTTGATGACTTTATCTTCAACAATACCCATTCCTGTTTCTTCTACAGCTGCTTTTGCAAGCGGGATACGCGCTTTGTCAGCAGCAGTTGCAGCAGCTTTGAAGATCTTGTCTACCTGCTCCTGTGTGTAAGTGGCGAAAAGTTTCTGTGCTTCTTTCATCGCAGCGATCTTTGCTTCCAGTGCTTCCGGAGTGTCAATGATTGCCGGGATGTGGGTTTCTTTCTTTGCCATTTCTGAATCCTCCTGTTTTTCCTCTTATGATATGATCCTTATAATTTAGTCCGATAAACAATTCCGTCAATTTATTAACGTTAATTATTTATCAATGATTGATATGTGCTTATTATACGGATTTGTTAATCATTTGTCAATCTGTAATTTGTTAAAATTTTAACCGAATTCTTTCATGTATCTTCTCTGTTTTTCTATAGATTCTACCAATTGACTTCTTCTGCGCATCTCTGCAATCCTGCCGGAGGCTATATCCGATGCCCATAGTCATTTTGTCATATTTTTCCATCTGCTTTTCATACATTAATTGATGGGAAACGAAAATAAGGAATCTGTGATTTTCCATCACTTTTCTTATTTTACGTTGATTTAACGCAAAACACTTACAGATTTATTACAGAAGGAGTATTTTCATGGGAACCTGCAATACATTACGAACGACTGAAACTTACACGACTGAAAATTTTACTTTGATACAGTTAGAGGAAGAAAGACAGAAATTGAAGAAAAAAGAACTTTTAAAAACATGCTGACTGACGGGGAATTCAGCATCAAAGGACAATGTGCCATCAACCTTATGATGACCAAACTGGAAATTATCAATACTTTTTTACTGATGAAATATAACCGGAGCTTTATCCAGATGACGACGGGAAGGCTCAAAAGCTATGACAGCGTCTGCAAAAAAATGCAGAAAAAGGAACTGGATCTGAACTTCGCTCAGGCGTTGGAAAAAATCAATGACCTGATCGGCGTGCGTGCCGTTTGTTCTTATGTAGATGATATTTATAAAGTCGCGGAACTGATCGAGAAACAACAGGATATCCGTATCATCAAGACAAAGGACTATATCAAAGAGCCAAAGAAATCCGGCTATCAGAGTCTGCATCTGATTCTTGAGGTCGCTATGCCATTCCAGAATGAAAGCCAGTGGATCAAAGTCGAACTGCAGCTTCGCACAGCCGCCATGGATTACTGGGCAAATCTCGATCATCAGCTTCGCTATAAAAGAGGTCAGAAACAGGCCGCTGTCATCAACGAGGAATTACAGAGATGTGCTTCTGTAATCTCCGAACTGGACCAGAAAATGCTGGATATCCGCAAAAAAATCGATAGAATCTGATCAGCAGACGCACTACCGGCAACTTCTCTTGCATACTTTGGTATACAGAAAACGCAGGGGCATCGACATCATCGTCAGCTCCTGCGTCTGTTTTATTTCTGCCTGCATGGCAGTTTTTTTGCTTTATTCTGCAACGAAATGATACAGTCTGCTCTGAAATCCCCTCT
>ENA-OQDT01000922-OQDT01000922.1-human-gut-metagenome-genome-assembly--contig:-NODE-922-length-18505-cov-3.655784_pt1 | contig 18505 bp, 18 predicted proteins | sample MGYA00242786_ERZ504617 | MGnify/ENA primary metagenome ERZ504617 (study PRJEB26092, sample SAMD00036337) | human gut metagenome | host: Homo sapiens | study: EMG produced TPA metagenomics assembly of...
AGAGGATACGCTCCTTATTCTTCGGGCTGCTGCGTCTGCTCGTAGGCTTCCTGCTCTTCCATAGCGGCTTCCCATGCGGCAAAAAGCTCCTCCTGATGGAAACGCAGGTCGCTCAGCTCATCGCGTTTTCTGGCGCAGCAGTCGGGGTCGTTGTACACCTCCGGGGAGTTGATCTCGTTGTCCAGCTCCACCTCGCGTGCACCGCAGGCCTCCATCTCGTCCTCGCAGGCCTTGATCTTGGCGCGCAGCTCGGCACGGCGGCGGCGCTGTTCCTTGCCGTAGCCGGTCTTGGCGGGCTCGGCCGCCTTCTGGGCGGCCTGCACCGGGGCAGCACGTCCCATCAGGGCATCGTAGCTGGGGTAGAGCACCGCCTTGCCGTCCTCAAGATAGAGGATGGGACAGGCCAGACTGTTCATCAGGTGACGGTCGTGAGTGACCAGCAACAGGGTACCGGTGTAGGCCATCAGTGCCTCAGTCAGGTTCTCGCGGGTGTAGATGTCCAGGTGGTTGGTGGGCTCGTCCAGAAACAGCAGGTTCGGCCGTTCCAGCACGATCTCTGCAAAGCGCAGACGCGCCAGCTCACCGCCGGACAATGCTTCGCAGGGTTTGAACACCGTATCGCCCCGGAAGCCCAGCTTTGCAAGGTGGCTGCGCACTTCCAGCTCGGTCATGCGGGGGTACTTGTTCCAGATGACATCAATGACCCTGCCCTGTCCCAGACGGTTCTGCTGCTGGGCAAAAATGCTGGGACGCGCCCCCGGGTGCCCAGCCGCACCATGCCGCCGGAGGGGCGGCGCTTGCCGTCCAGCACCTGCATCAGGGTGGATTTGCCCGCACCGTTGGGGCCGGCAATGATAAGCCGCTGCCCGCGGCAGACCGTATAGGTAAAGGGTTCCAGCAGGGTACGCTCCCCGATCTTGATGCTGAGATTTTTCAGCATCACCAGCTCATTCCACGGTTCTACGTCATATTCAAAGCGGAACTTCAGCTGGTTGGTCTCGTCCTTGGGCGCCTCGGTGATCTCCAGCTTTTCCAGCTGCTTGCGGCGGCTCTGTGCCATTTTGGTGGTGGAGGCGCGCACAAGGTTGCGGTCCACATAGTCCTGCAGCTTTTCAGCCAGTGCCACGTCGGCATCGTGCTGCTTCTGGCGCAGGACATCGGCGGCTTCCTTCTGGGGCAGATAGGCTGAGAAGTTGCCCTTATAAGTGGTCATGGTCTGGAAGGACACCTCCCAGATCTTTGTACAGACATTATCGAGGAAATAGCGGTCGTGGCTGACCACCAGCACCGCACCGGAGTAGCCCTTGAGGTAATTCTCCAGCCATTCCATGGTGGCAAAGTCCAAGTGGTTGGTGGGCTCGTCCAGAATGAGGACATCGGGCTTTTCCAGCAGCAGCTTTGCCAAGCGCAGCCGCGTCAGCTCACCGCCGGAGAGCACTGCAATGTTCTTTTGCCATGTATCCTGTGCAAAACCCATGCCGGACAGCACCTTTTTGATGTTCACGTCCATGTTGTAGCCGTCGGCGGCGTCCACAATATTTTGCAGGGCATCGTGCTGTGCCAGCAGGTCGGCGTTATCGGGCTGGGCAGCCATGCGGCGTTCCAAAATCTGCATCTGCGCCATGGCATCCAGCACCGGGGCAAAAGTGGCGCGCATCTCGCCGTAGATATCCAGCGTGGCGTCCAGCTTTGCGTTCTGCTCCAGATAGCCCAGTGTTACCCCGTGGGTCACGCTGAACTCGCCCTCGTAGTCCTGATATTCGCCGGTAAGAATCTTGAGCAGAGTGGTCTTGCCTGCACCGTTCTGTCCCACAATGCCGATGCGATCTTCCCGCTCGACACTGGCGGTCACATCGTGCAGCACCACCTTTTCGCCAAAGGTCTTACCCAGTTTTTCCAAATGTATCAGCATAATTTGTTCCGTTATCCGTTCTTTTCAGTTACACCATTGGTTTCAGCACTGGTGGCGGCGGTTCTTCAGGCCAACGTTGGCCAGTTCCTCCTGCTCCATCACCAGCGGATACAGTTCCTCCAGACTGGCGATCTCGTAGGTGGGGATCACCTTGCCGGGGTTCTCGGCGTGGTTGGGGTTATACCAGCAGGTATCCAGCCCGGCGTTGCTGCCGCCCTGAATATCGCTGGCCAAGCTGTCGCCCACCATCAGAACGTGCTCCCGATTCTCCACGCCCAGTGCGCGCAGAGCCGCATCAAAGATGCGGGCATTGGGCTTTTCGCAGCCCATTTTCTCAGAGATGAACACGTCCTCCATAAAGTTCATCACGCCGCTTTCCGCCAGACGGCGGGTCTGCACCATCTGGGCACCGTTGCTGACGATAGCCAGCGTTGCCACCTCGGAAAGCTCCCGCAGCACGTCCAAAACCTCGGCGTTCATCAAGTCCGGGTGGGTGGACAGCTGCTCCAGATAAAAGCGGTTCATCTCCACGCCGTCACCGGCGGCATCGATGGTCTTTAAAAAGCGGCTGAACCGCTCGCCGAACAGCTTCTCGCGGCGGATCTGGCCTTTTTCCAGCTGCCGCCACAGTTCCTCGTTGATGGTGCGGTAGGTCTGCACGGTCTCGGCGTCCGGCTCGATGCCGTAGTTCACCAGCGTTTCGGTCAGCGCCTTGTTTTCCGCTGCGTCAAAGTTGAGCAGCGTATTGTCTGCATCGAACAGGATGCAATAATATTTTGCCATAGTATCTCACTTTCTTTTCAGCATTTCCCACTTTGGTGTATCAACAGGGAGAAGCCAGCCCCACCCCCGGCAGAGCTGGCTTCTCGTTATTCAGAAACGATCTCATACGCAGACAGGTCTGTTTGTGCCGGGGTGTTGTCCGGACACATTGTTTTACCCTCGCAGGGCGTCAGACCACATTTCTGCATTTCTTCCTCCAGTGCGCTGTTATCCACGTTTTCCCAGTCGGTATCGTAGTAATCCACGCTGCCGTCGGTCACGTCATACTCGCCGGGCAGGGCGGGCGTGCGCATCGCTTCCCAGTACATAAGGCTCCACCTTCCTCTCCCGCCAGCCTATGCGGCGCAAGGAGGAAATGTGCCCTTAGTTGGCAGCTTCCTTGCTGGCGCTTACCTCGGTTTTGGAGGAAGCGGGCTTTTCCTCTTTAGAAGAGGCTGGTTTTTCCTCCTTGGAAGAGGAACTGCTCTGCGAAGAAGAGACGGGCTTTTCTTCCTTAGAAGATGCCGCAGAAGAGGCAGGCTTCTCCACCTTGGAGGAGCTGCCAGCGCTTTCAGAAGTACCGTTCGAGGAGGAAGAAGCGGGCTTCTCCTCCTTGGAGGAAGCGGGTTTCTCTTCCTTGGAAGAGGCCGGTTTTTCTTCCTTAGAGGAGGACGTTTCTTCCTTGGAGGATGCAGGCTTATCCTCCTTAGAGGAAGCGCTGGAGCTGCTGGAACTGCTGGAGCTGCTGGTGCTGCCGGACGTTCCACCGCTGACCGTAAGTTCCAGCTTGTTGCTGGTGACGGTGCAGTCATTATAGCTGGCGGTGGCATACACCCGGAAGGTGCCGCCCACCATGGAGGGGTCTACCTCGCCCTTTACGGTGGTCTTACCGGCAGCCTGTGTTACCTCGCTGCCGTTGACATACCAGCGGATGCTGGAAGCATCCAGATACTTGCCCTTGAGGGTTGCCTTAAAGGTATAGGAATCCCCCAGCCCAGCCTTACCGCTGCTGCTGACCTGGATAGAGGCTGCTGCAAACACAGCGGTCACATCCACGTTCTGGTCAAAATTGGTATCGGTGCGGGTGCGCTTGGTCACGCCATCGCTCCACTTGACGAACACATAGCCGTCCTCCGGCACAGCGGTCACCTTAATGCTCTGGGCGGCGCTGGTCACCTTGACGGTAAGAGACTTGCCGCTCTCGTCGCCGCAGGTCAGGGAGCCGCCGCCGGTTTTGTCCACACGATAGTCCGCCTGATACTCCGTTTTTTCCTCAACAACAGAGGAGGAGACCGCCTCCGAGCTGCTGGGTGCCTCCACCGCAGAGCTAGGGTTGGCGGTATACTCGGCGCGGGTGGGGATATTATTGGTGTCCGGGCGGCGATCCTCGGTCTGGTAGGCGTGGGTGCGCAGATACTTCAGCAGCACCTTCAGGCCTGCAGGCTTGAGGTGGATATCCCCGCTCTGGTAGTAATCCACATTGCCGTAGCCGTTGGCGTCCTTCAGTGCCTCGGCAGAGTTGAGGAACTTGACGCCCAGCTGCTCGCACATGGTCAGCAGCGCCATGTTGAAATCATCAATACGGGTCTGGTCCATGTTGGGGTAGTTGGAGTGGTTGGACGGGACCGGCGGCACCGTGTTGACGATGATATCGGTATAGGGATAGCTGGCCTGAATGGCCTGCACCAGCGCGGTGTAGTGGCTGATAAAGTCCTCGGTGCTCATGCCGTTGTCGTTGGTGCCCAGCATAATGACCACCCGGCGGGGCTTCATTTTGGCCACCGCCTGCGCAATGGTGTAGCGGTTATCGTCCCGCTTAAAGGTAACGATGCCCTCGTTCAGGGCGGCACTGGTGCCAATGCCTTCCTTGGCGCAGAACTGCTGCAACGAGATCAGACCGTTGGCGTACAAACGCACCGTGTTGGAATCGCCAATAAAAAGGGTCTGCTCCTGATAGGCGTCACCAGCATCAGCAGTCCCGGTGAGCAGTGCGCTGGAAGTCTCGTTGATCTGGTAGTGGTCGGAGATATCCTCCTCCCCTTCCGGAGCGGGCGCAGGGGTAATAATGGAAGAATCCCCCGGCTGCTCCGTCGGGCTCTTGCCCCGCTTGAGCATGGTAAGGGTGATGCCGATGGTCAGCAGCGCCGCCAGTGCGCACACGATGCACACCAGCACCGCCTGCTTCTGCATCGGGGTCAGCGCCTTGTTCTCCTGTTGATTATTGCTTCTCATATTCTATCCATTCTCCTTCCGAAGGAATGAAACTTCCTGTCATACCCGGGCTGCCAGCAGCCGGTCGGTAAGGTCGGCGCAGCTTTCGGCCAGCAGCACCGGATGGAAAGCTTCCAGCTCTTCCCGGCTGCCGTAGCCGTACAGCACACCGGCAGCATCCAGACCACAGTCGGCAGCGCCCCGCATATCATCGTTGCGGTCGCCCACCATCAGCACCCGCTTGCCCTGCAAGGCGGGCTGGCTGAGCACATAACGCACGACCTCGGTCTTGGTGTCCCGGCTCTCGTCCATGGAGGCACCGCCGATAAAATCAAAATACTGCGCCAGCCCCTGTTCTTCCAGAATGGGGGTGACCACCTTGGTGGGCTTGGAGGTGGCGGTGCACAAAATAAAACCAGCCTGCTTCAGGGTTTGCAGCATCTGCGGAACACCCGGGAACACGGCACACTCGTGGCTGCCCTTCACCGCGTAGCTCGTGCGGTAAAGGTCGGTGGCCTTTTCGATCAGCGCCGGGTCGGTGAAGTGCTCACCGAAGCTTTTGCGCAGGGGCGGGCCCAGATACCGGCGCAGGTTTACGCCGGATACATCCACACCCATGGTGCAGAAAACCTCTTGCAATGTATGAATGATACCGGGGGCCGAATCGATCAGCGTCCCGTCCACATCAAATAGGATCGCATCATAATGCAGCAATATTTTATTCCTCGCTTTCATGGTGATACATCCAATAGTATAGCACAGATTTGATACATCAGCAATTCCAACAAAAGATTTTTCTGTCTCTTATGCAGGATTTTCATAAAAAGGGAGGCTGCTGCACCCTGTTTTGTGCAGCAGCCTCCCTTGCGGCAGAACGATTCAGAGCAATGTCGGGCAGCCTGCGGGCTGCCCGGCATTGCATTTTCATGGGTTAGATTGCAGTAAAAATCGTCCCGCACAAAAAACATTACTGCGCAGGTGATGGGCAGCCGCTGTCCCCCCGGGACATAGAGGTTGTTGGAAACGAACTCCAGCTTATCCTTGAGCACCAGTTCAAGGTTTGCGACGGCGTGCACCATATTGGTGGCGGAGTCGTTCACCTCCAGCAGCTTGCAAAGATCCAAGCCATCCAGATCCATGGCCTTCTGCATCTTCCGGCTTTCGGCACACAAAATGTGGCTGAGCGCCGTTTCCTGCAAGGCAATGCTTTCCATCAGGTCCACAACAGCCTGATCCAAGCTGACCTTGGGCATCTCCGGGCACTGAGAACGGGCGCATGGTGTATCGATCATCATAGGGCAAAACCTTCCTTTCCAGTCGTGTGCCCTATCCTATGCTGCGGCGGGTGCGGCTGTTACTGCTTTTCAGCCTGCGCGCGCACCTTCTCAATGGTATCGCGGTAGCCGCCGGAACCGTACTGGATGCAGCGGTTGATGCGGCTGATGGTGGCAGTGCTGATCTCCACCGCCTTGACGATCTGCTCGTAGGTGGCACCGTCCAGCAGCAACTTTGCGGCCTGCAGGCGCTGTGCCATATCCGAGATTTCCTTCACGGTGCACAGATCCTCAAAAAAGGCGTAGCACTCTTCCCGGCTCTCCAGACTGAGGATAGCGTCAAACAGTGCATCCGTCGTCTCGTTTCTTCTGGAATTTTTTTCAGCCATTGTTTTTCTCCTCATTATAACAGCGGCGGCAGCAGGCAAAGCAGACAGTGCTGTCGCACGGAATATTCTGCACGCTATTACTTTAGCACTTCAAAGTGTGAAAGTCAAGACCTGTGGGTGAATGGTTTTCAATTAAGAGCATATTCAGTTTTGTTCTCTTCACACATGAAAGAAAATCATCTAAAAATTATTCCCAGAAAATGGCTTGAATTGGCGCATCCTCTGAACTTGTGACGAAAATATTGACAATTGATGAAAACGGGAATAAAGTAGGACACAATCATTCAGCAAATGCAAGGAACAGGACATGATCTTCTGCATCACCCTCTTTCAGCGAGCCGCTTCTCGGGTGAAAAAGCGGCAGTCAGGAGCAGAGGACCCTCGCCTGCGAGCAGCCTGTGTGAACCGGGTTTTGTGCCCCCAAGTAGCATGGTGCCGTCCAGCCCACGTTATCGGGCAGCATGGTCAGTATACCATGCGTGGGAGAGTGGCTGTTTTAACACAGCAAGCGAAGTGGTACCGCGGAGTATTGCTCCTGCCCTGGCAGGCGGGAGCAGAAGCCTTCGTCTTCGGAGTGTGGCCGGAAAGCCCGGTCATGTGCTGAGGACGAAGGTTTTTTACGCTCCGGGGAAGCGCTTTGCCGGACGGCATCCTATCGTTCCGAACCTGTTGCGGAGTGAAAAAAGGAAAGAGGTAGAAAACTATGAATACGCTGGTCATCGTATTGATCGCAGCGGTGTGCCTGTTTGGCGCTTATGTGCTTTACGGCCGCTGGCTGGCTAACAAATGGGGCATCGACCCCGCAGCCAAGACTCCGGCTGTCGTCCACGAGGATGGCCGGGACTATGTGCCCACCAATGGCTGGACGGTGTTTGCCCACCAGTTCAGTTCCATCGCTGGTGCAGGCCCTGTCACCGGTGCCATTCAGGCCGCAGCCTTCGGCTGGCTGCCGGTGCTGCTGTGGGTGCTGCTGGGCGGCATCTTCTTCGGCGCTGTTACCGACTTTGGCGCTCTGTATGCTTCCGTTAAGAACGACGGCAAGAGCATGGGTATGCTGATTGAAAAGTACATCGGCAAGACCGGCCGCAAGCTGTTCCTGCTGTTCTGCTGGCTGTTCTGCGGCATCGTGATTGCCGCTTTTGCGGACATGGTTGCCGGCACCTTCAATGCCTTCGGCGCAGACGGCGCAATGGTTGAGGCTGCCAAGACCAACGGCGCTGCCGGTATGGTGTCCATCATGTTCATGGTGTTTGCCGTTGTCTTTGGCCTGCTGCAGAAGAAGTTCAGCTTCTCCGGCTGGAAGGAAAGCGTTATCAGCATCGTGTTCATCGTGCTGTCCTTTGTCATCGGCGCAAACCTGCCCCTGATCCTGGGTAAGGCCGCTTGGAGCTACATCACCTTTGTGTACATCTTCTTTGCTGCTGTGCTGCCCATGTGGCTGCTCAAGCAGCCCCGTGACCACATGACCACCTTTATGTTCGTGGCCATGATTGTGGGTGCTGTGGTTGGCCTGCTGGTGGCACACCCCACCATGAATCTGCCTGTGTTCACCGGCTTTACCAACGAAAAGCTGGGCACCATGTTCCCCATCCTGTTCGTCACCGTGGCCTGCGGTGCAGTTTCCGGTTTCCACAGCCTTGTTTCTTCCGGTACTTCCTCCAAGACCGTTGAGAACGAGAAGGATATGCTGAAGGTCGGCTACGGTGCCATGATCCTTGAAAGCCTGTTGGCGGTTCTGGCTCTGTGCGTTGCCGGTGCTGCCGCAGCTGCCGACGGTACCCCTGCTGCCGGTACTCCGTTCCAGATCTTCAGCCGCGGCGTTGCCGGTTTCTTTGAGATGTTCGGTGTGCCCGCCTACGCTGCTACCGTGTTCATGACCATGTGTGTTTCCGCACTGGCACTGACCAGTCTGGATGCCGTGGCCCGTATTGGCCGCATGAGCTTCCAGGAGCTGTTCAGCGTGGACGACATGGAGCACGCCGAGGGCTGGCGCAAGCTGTTCTGCAATGTGTACTTCTCCACCTTCATCACGCTGGTGTTTGGCTTTATCCTGACCAAGATCGGCTACGCCAACATCTGGCCTCTGTTCGGTTCTGCCAACCAGCTGCTGAGCGCACTGGTGCTGGCTACCCTGTGCGTGTTCCTGAAGGTCACCGGCCGCAGCAACAAGATGCTGTTCCCCCCTCTGGTCATCATGCTGTGCGTTACCTTTACCGCATTGGTGCAGCGCCTGATCGCTATGGTCAAGGCCATCAGCACCGCCGCTTCTGTTACCATCCCTGCCGGTGAGACCACTTGGGGCGCTGTGTTCATCGCAAACGGCCTGCAGCTGATCCTTGCCGTGCTGCTGATCGTGCTGGGCCTGAACATCGTGTTCCACTCCTTCTCCGCTTACAAGAAGGCTGAGCACAACAGCGAAGCAAACGTCTGATTCTGCCATTCACAATCCTGTTTTCAATAAACAAAACGCCGCTGACGATGCACAAAGCCGTCAGCGGCGTTTTGTTTTATTCCGGCAGTTCCATTTCATGTTCCATGGGTACAAAGCCGAACTTTTCATACAGCGGCCTGCCCATTGCGGTCGCTTCCAGCGAGATGGCCGTCCCCCCGCGCCGGTGCGCATCCTCCACCAACCGGGTCAGGATGCGGGTCGCAATGCCCTGCCGCCGGTACTGCGGTGCGGTGTACAGATTCATAAGGTAGGCTTTCCGACCGGTGGGGTTATGGACGGTGGGCATGACCTGAAAATAGCTCACGGCGCCGGTGCCTGCCAGCGTTTCACCGTCCCAAAGGAGATACGCCGTGTGGGTGTTCTCGGCAAAGGCCTTCTGGTAATAGGTCCGTGTCTGGCTCTCCACCTCCGGCAGCGGAGTATCTTCCGGCAGCTGATTGGCTGCCCGCAGCACCCGGCAGCGCACCGCTACCAGCAATTCCAGCTCTGCCAGCGTGGCTTTCTGTTCGGTAAGGTTCAGCAATTGTGTTCCTCCCAGCTTTGCAGAGCGGCCAGCTGGGTCTCGGTGTGGAACCAGTGCTCCCCGCCCTCCAGAATGGTCAGATGCGCCCCGGTCTGCTGCCTGAACCGCTCCATAGCGGTGTGCCCGGTAAGGGGATCTGTATCAGCATAGAGCACCTGTGTGGGTACTTTCCAGTGCAGCGGGTGCTCCCGCACCCAGCACAGATACGGCCACGAAAGCGTCTCCCCAAAGTCTGTGGGGATCTCCCCTGCCGCGTGCAGCTGCTCCTCCGTCACCCCTGCCTGCTGCATCAGGGCAAGGATCAGCTTTTCCATATCCACCACCGGGGAGACAAGCAGTGCCTTTTCCGGCGTTTGCGTCTGCAACGCCTGCATAGCAAACCACGCCCCGATGCTGACCCCATACACCCGGATATGCTTCCATACCGGATGCATCCGGGCGTAAACCGCCTGCAGCTCCCGGGTGACCACCCACGGCACCAGCTTTTCCGGGCTGTTTTTCCGGGTGCCGTGCTCCGGCAGATCGACAGCCAGTACCTGCCAGCCTGCCAGGCAAGCTGTGCGGGCAAAGCGGGCAGCCTCGGCTGCGCTGCCGTTTTTGCCGTGGACGTAGAGATAGACCCGGCGGCTGCGCTTGCCGTACAGGACAGCCGGGATGCCTGCGATCTCAAGCTTGATTTTTTCCATAACGGCTCCCTCCTGTTTTGGGGCGCATTGCGCCCTGTTTTCTCTATGATAGCACAAGCAACAGCCAAACACAAACAGAAAAAAACTAATGCTAACACGATTTTGAATGTCCTCCGCTGCCGCTCTGGCCATTGTTCAAGGAAAGTATATTTTAATATTTGAGGTTCTGAAACGCCTGCGGGCGTTTCAGAACCTCTTTTCACAGAAGGGGTCGTAACTGGAAACGGCTGCTGTTACCTCTTACGTCCTCTCCCGTGAAAATGGGATAACGGAGCGTCCGCAGACGCTTCGTTATCCCGAAATAATAAATCATAATTCCGCTGAATATGGCCAAAGCGCAGCGGGGGCCATTTGAAATCGTTCTGCACAAAAAGAGCCACCGCACAAGGCTGTGCGATGGCTCTTGAGATAGTGCTTCAGGTTTTGCTTAGCCGAAGATGTTGATCAGGATACCAGCAGCAACGGCAGAACCGATAACGCCGGCCACGTTGGGGCCCATGGCGTGCATCAGCAGGAAGTTGGAGGGGTTCTCACTCTGGCCGACCTTCTGGGAGACACGAGCGGCCATAGGCACGGCGGAAACGCCGGCGGAACCGATCAGGGGGTTCACCTGACCGCCGGTCAGCTTGTACATAACCTTGCCGCACAGCACACCGGCTGCGGTGCCGAAGGAGAAGGCGATCAGACCCAGCACGATGATGAACAAGGTGCGGGTGTTCAGGAAGGTGTTTGCACTGGTGGTGCAGCCAACAGACAGAGCCAGGAAGATGGTGATGATGTTCATCAGCTCATTACCGGCGGTCTTCTGGATACGATCCACAACGCCGCACTCCTTCATCAGGTTGCCCAGCATCAGCATACCGACCAGAACGGCGGCATCCGGCACGATGAGGGAAACAATGATAGCGACCATGATGGGGAAGATGATCCTCTCGGTCTTGGAGACGGTGCGCAGCTGCTTCATGACCACAGAGCGCTCCTTGGAGGTGGTCATTGCCTTCATGATGGGCGGCTGGATAACGGGCACCAGTGCCATGTAGCTGTACGCTGCCACAGCGATGCTGCCCAGCAGCTCAGGTGCCAGACGGGAGGTAACGAAGATAGCGGTCGGGCCGTCGGCACCGCCGATGATGGAGATGGCAGCGGACTGCTTCTGGGTGAAGTCCACCAGACCGGTAGCGGCCAGCAGACGGGCGCCCATGTAAGTACCAAAGATACCGAACTGTGCGGCAGCGCCCAGCAGCAGGCTCTTGGGGTTGGAGATCAGGGGTGCAAAGTCGGTCATGGTGCCGATACCGAGGAAGATCAGCGGCGGGTAGATGCCCAGCTTAACGCCCATGTAGAGCATATCGGCCAGACCGCCGTTGTTCAGGATCTCGACCCACATGGGGTGCTCCAGACCGTCACCAACGAAGTACTGCATGTGGATGATGCCGCTGCCGGGCAGGTTGGCAAGGATCATGCCAAAGGCCATGGGCAGCAGGATCAGGGGTTCGAATTCCTTGACGATGGCGAGGTACAGCAGAAAGCAGCCCACGCAGATCATCACGGCGTACAGCCAGCCGCCGGGCTGGCCAAACTGTGCAAAGCCGGAACTTTGGAAAATACCGACCAGAGTATCAATAAACTGTGTCATGCTCTTCCTCCTGTGTTAAAACGGAGCCGTGGTGTCGTTCACGCCGGCCTTGCCCCAGCCGTTTTTGCCACGACGCACTGCCTTAAGGGTGTACTTGCCGTTGCCCATTGCATGGATAGCAGCCATAATGGCGGCCACCACATCACCGGGGATGCCCTCCTCTACCTGAGGAGCAGGCGCAGCCTGCTGTACCGGAGCGGCAGCGGGCTTTGCGGCAGGTGCCTGTGCAGCAGTCTTGGCGGCCTTCTTCTTGGCATTCATCGAGTCGAAGATCTTGCCCTCCAGCGTGATGATAGCCATCAGCAGCACGAGGATCAGGAACACCAGCACGATACCAGTAATGGTAACGACCACATCGAAACCTAAGTCCATGGTTTTTCCTCCTGTTTGTTGGATACTGCAAGCGATACAACATCGTTAGCAGAAAATCAATTTGGGTATAGTATACCGTATTTTGCCATTCATTTCAACAAAAATTAACAAATTTTATTTTTGCTGCTTTGTGATATGACATGGACAAAACGAACCAATCTTAGCGGCGGCCGATGCGCGGAGTGGCATCCGTAAAGCCGGTTTTCCAGCTTATCACCGATGGAAAAGGCTCTGTGCCGTGCCCAGTGCAACGCAGTTTACAGGGTCTGGCGAGACGGTGACCTCCACCTTCAGTTCCTGGCTCAGATATTCGGTCAGGCCGTGCAGCTGGGCACCGCCGCCGGTCAGCATAACGCCGTTGCGGTAGATATCGCCTGCCAGCTCCGGCGGAGTCTTTTTCCAGCACCTGATGGGCTGCGGTGCCGATCTGCTCGCTGAGCATCATCACCGGCTCGTACAGATCATCGGTGGAAACGGTCACGCGCACCGGCAGACCGGTAAGCAGGCTGCGGCCCTTGATCTCCATGCTCTCGTGGAAATCCGTTTTCTGGGGGCAGCAGGCAACGTGCTTTTTCAGTTCCTCGGCGGTGCGCTGGCCGATGGCGATGCTGTATTTGTTGCGGACGTGCTTGAGGATCTCCTCATCATAGTGGTTACCGGCCACGCGCACACTGGTGGCCTTGACCTTGCCGCCAAGGCTCAGCACGGCGATATCCGTGGTGCCGCCGCCGATATCAATGATCATGCGGCCGTCCGGCAGGGTGATGTCGATGCCGGAGCCGAGAGCAGCGGCAATAGGCTCATCGATCAGGTACACCTGACGGGCACCGGCTGCCACCACAGCCTCCACCACGGCATCGCTCTCAATGCCGGTGATGGCAGCGGGCACGCAGACAGCCACCCGGGGCTTGACCATGTGGGAGCTGTACACCTGCTTGACAAAGCGGCAGATCAGCTCCCGGGTCATGGTGTGGTCACTGATGACGCCATCCTTCAGCGGGAAGATGGCGGAGATATAGTTGGGCGTGCGTCCCACCATAGCCAGTGCTTTATCGCCGGCTTCCAGCACGGTGTTCTTGCGGGTATCCATTGCCACAACGCTGGGCTGATTGAGCACCACGCCCTTGCCCTCCTGCGCAATGATGATGGTAGTAGTACCAAGGTCGATGCCGATATCATTCTGTGCCATAATTGCCTGAATCCTTTCTCTGCGTTCCTCTATCATGTATGTAACGCCCGCAGCGGCGGGCAAAAAACAAAGACTATTTTAGTATAACATAGTTGCGGCAAAAAGTATACAAGCTTTGCCGCTGTTCTGCACGGTTTTATCAGGGGCTTTCCCCTTCTGTGCTGAGCTGCTCCGACGGCTGTCCGGCCTGCAGCAGAGCGCACAGGCCGCTGTAACGCAGATTCTGCCGGATGTTGCTCATCATGCTGTTCACCACATCCCTGCGGCCCGCCACAACGCACAGCCTGCGCGCGCGGGTGACACCGGTATAAAACAGGTTGCGGTAGCACAGCCTTGGCGGCACCTGTGCCACCGGCAGGATCACCGCCGGGAACTCGCTGCCCTGACTTTTGTGCACCGTGATGGCGTAGGCGATCTCCAGCTCGTTCAGGTTTTCCGCCGGGTAGAGCAGCCGCCGGTCGTCCATACGCACCACCATGGAGCGCTCCCGCAGGTTGATGCTTTCCACGATGCCGATATCGCCGTTGTAGGCACCTACGCCCTGCTCCCCGCCGATGCGGTTCCAGACGATCTCGTAGTTGTTGCGCACCTGCATCACCTTGTCCCCCACCCGGAACACCCGGGCGGCGCTTTGCAGCTGAGGCTTGCCTTTCTGGGGCGGGTTGAGCAGGTTTTGCAGCTCCACGTTCAGCGCCTGCGTGCCGGTGGGGCCAAGCTTTGTGGGACACAGCACCTGAATATCCCGGATGGGGTCAAAGCCATAGCTCCGGGGCAGCCGGGTGGTAACAAGGTCGCACACCAGACGCTGCGCAGCCTCGCCGTCCGCTTCCAGAAAGAAGAAGTCGTCGGTTTTGCTGCCCTTTTGCAATGGCTCGCCGGAGATGATATGGTGCGCGTTTTCCACGATGAGACTGCGTTTTGCCTGCCGGAAGATCTCGTTCAGGCAGACAGTTGGCACGCAGCCGGAGCGGATGACCTCGCTGAGGATGTTGCCCGCGCCTACGCTGGGCAGCTGGTCGGCATCGCCTACCATAATAATACGGCAGGTGTAGCGCAGTGCCGCAATGAGTGCCTGAAACAGCTTGACATCCACCATGCTCATCTCATCCAGAATGACCACGTCACACTTGAGCAGGTTTTTGTCGTTGTGGATAAAGCTGACCACGCCGCCGGTGTAGTCCACCTCCAACAGACGGTGGATGGTGCTGGCCTTGCGACCGGTCAGCTCGCTGAGCCGTTTGGCGGCGCGGCCGGTGGGGGCGCACAGGGCTACCCGCTCGGCCTGATTTTCCAGCAGCTGCAAAATGGCGTTGACCGTGGTGGTCTTGCCAGTGCCGGGGCCGCCGGTGAGCACAAGGCAGTTCTCTGTCATAGCCTTGCGGATGGCTTCCCTTTGCAGGGGGGCGTAGGCAAAGCCCTGCGTCAACTCTAAGATCTGGATGTTTTTATCCAGCTCCCGCACGGTATTCTTGCCGCGCTTTGCCAGCAGATTCAGCCGGTCGGCAATGTCCTGCTCCGCAGCCAACAGATCCGGCAGGTAAATATAAGGTACCGCATCGAACATTTTCACGCACAGTTCTTCCGTCTCGATGCAATGATCCAGTGCACGGGCCAGCTTTTCCGGCGGCTGATGGATGAAGTTGGAGGCAGTGGCCAGCAGCTGTGCCCGGGGCAGACAGGTGTGGCCGTTGCCCGCGTTGTGGCGTAAGGTGCGCAGCAGGGCCGCTTCCAGCCGCTGGGCACAGTCCCCTTCCATGTGGTAATACTGGGCGATGCTGTCCGCGTGGTGGAAATCCAGCTGTAACGGCTCGCCGCACAGCAGATAGGGGTTGGACGCAATAGCCTGCATTGCCCCCACGCCAAAGGCCTTGAACACCTCCATGGCCTTGCGGGGACTGATCTCGAACTGCGCCAGATAGGCGATCAGCTCCCGCATTCCGAACATCCGCTTGAACTCCTGCTGAATGCGATCGGCTTTATCCGGCGAGATGCCGGGGATCTTGGTCAGCCGGGCGGGGTCGTTGGCGATGACCTCCAGCGCTTCAGCCCCAAACATATCAATGATCTTATCCGCAGTCCTTGCGCCGATATACGGCAGGGAACGGCTGGCCAGAAAGGCGTACACCGCTTCCAGATCCTTGGGCATATCGGTTTCGCATTCCTGCGCGTGGAACTGGCGGCCATAGGTGGCGTGGTTTTCGTATCGGCCGCGGCAGATGACGCTTTCCCCTGCGTGCAGCTCGCCTACGATGCCGCAGACCACCGTGAGTACCCCGCCGCCGGAGATTTCGAACACCACATAGCCGTTATCCTCGTTCTCGTAGATGATATCCTCCACGACGCCTTCAATCTGTTCCAACTGCTCGTCCACCAGCTCCACCTCCTTTTGCACAGATATTATAAGTATAGCCCTTTTGGCGGGATTTGTAAATTGTAGAATCCGTAAAATACCCCGGCGGCTCTCGCCTTTTTCCGGCGGTTGTGCTATACTGGGCGCAAACACTACGTCACGAAATGAGGAGCAACAATGGAGATCATCATTCATCAGGCCATTCTGCACGTTCTGGATACCACCATGGATGCGCCGGTGCTCAGCGGCGGGCCCATGGAGCTGACCGCCGAAAAAAACGCCTACCTGCAAAATCACATTGAAAAGCTGCTGGCCAGCGACGACATCCGCCAGTGCCGCCCGCTGCCGGATTCAGCCTTTAAAAATGAGCTGGAGCACAATCAGGACTTTGTGGATCTTTCCTGCCGCATTGCCGGGGTGCTGTTCGACTATATGCACGCCCACACCACCATCCCCGGGGCAGACCTTGCCGTGGTGGATTTTACCCGGGACGGCGCGCCTTGGCTGGGCATCCTGAAGCTGAACTACAAAAACGGCTACACCCACTATACGGAAACCGTAGAGGGTGCCCCGGTGAACTCCATCATCCAGCAGCGCGCCTGCCTGCCTACCCAGAGCGGCAAGGTGGAGGAGGGCGCGCTGGTAGACCTGACCGATTACTCCATGCGGCTGCTGGAAAAGAAGTATGACATTGACGGTCACAAGGAGTTTTACCTCTCCACCGTGGTGTTCCAGTACACCACCGCTCAGCCGGAAAAGAAAAAACTGCAGGCCATTCAGGAAGCCGCCGTGCAGGCTGTGCAGGAAAACTACGCCGAAACGCCCCATGTGGAGGCACAGGTGGCCATGATGATCGCCAATCAGGCCGCCGACAACGACAATCAGGTGTCCATCCAGCAGGTGCGCCAGCAGCTGGAAGAGGAATATCCTCTCGCCGCCGTGCCCTTTGACGACTATGTGGAAAAGAGTGATGTCCTTGACAGCGCCGCCCAGCCAGTGACCGTGACCCCCGCCCGCATCCGCCGCATGGAGAGCCGCAGCCTGCGCACCGCCAACGGCATCGAGGTAAAGATCCCCACGGAGTTATTGAACGCCGAATCGGAGGTAGAGTTCCTACACGCCGATGACGGCAGTATTTCCCTGCTGATCAAAAATGTCATTTTGTAAGCTTTAACTGCAAAATCTTGCAAAGCCCTGCGTTCAGCCTTGCTATCCGCGGGGTTTTGTGCTATGTCTGTGTTGTATCTTTCGTAGTATACGCGTTATGGCCTAGAGGAGGAGAATTTTATGGAACTAGCTCTCATCACCGCGCAGCAGGTCGCGGTCTTGTTCCTGCTGATCGGCACAGGCATGGTGGCGGTCAAAACCGGCGTGCTCAAGCTGGAAAACAAGCAGGCGCTTTCCAATCTGCTGGTGTACATCATTGTGCCGGCCATGGTGGTAAACTCTTACCGCATGGAGTTCAGCGCCCAGATCTTGCACAATCTGCTGGCGGCTTTCGGCATGAGCGTCCTGTCCGTGCTGCTGGGCACTGTGATCACTCTGCTGCTCACGGCACGCAAGACCGGCAGCCGGATGCCCATTTTCCGGTTTGCCTGCATTTTTTCCAACGCGGCGTACATGGGCTTCCCGCTTATTTCGGCGCTGTTCGGCTCCGAAGGTCTTTTGTATGCCAGTGCCTACGTTACTGTGTTCAACATTCTGCTGTGGACGCTGGGTTATGGTCTTGTCAGCGGCGGTTCCAGTGTAAAAGAGGTTGCCCGCAGTCTGGTGCGCACCCCGGTACTGTATGCCATTGTGGTGGGGCTGGGCATCTATCTGCTGCAGATCCCGCTGCCTGCCCTGATCACTCAGCCGCTGGAGCTGCTGGCCGGGGTGAACACGCCGCTTTCCATGCTCATCACCGGGATGCTGATCGCCGCCGGTGACGTGCGCAGCATCGTGACTGACAAGCACATCTGGAAGCTTGCGTCCGTGCGTATGCTGCTGATCCCGGCGGCCACGCTGGCGCTATTCGGGGTGCTGGGCTTCCACGGCACTGCTGCACAGGTGGTCACGCTGCTGGAATGCTGCCCGGCGGCCGCCATCACCTCGGTATTTGCGGTGCAGTTCGGCCACGATGAGCACTTTGCCGCCGGAAGCGTGGTGTTGACCACCCTGCTCAGCATCATCACCCTGCCGCTGTGTGCGTTGATCATCACCATGGTGATGTAAGACGTCCTGCGGCGGTGCCGCTATATTATGCTATATTTATATTGTAAGAAGAGCCGCCGTGCATCGTGTTGTACGGCGGCTCTTTGCTTTGGCAATCGGAGAGCATTCTCGACCATTGCCACACAAAACAAAAAAGCCATCGCTTTTGCATTTCTGCATCAACGATGGCTTCGTATTGGAGCGGCCGACGAGGCTCGAACTCGCTACCTCCACCTTGGCAAGGTGGCGCTCTACCAGATGAGCTACGGCCGCATATCCGGTGCATTTATCCCTGCACCCTCCCGTTTTTCAACGGTGCTTTCGCAATGAACTGCGTAAAGAAGGAGAAAGTCTTACACGACTTTCGACGTGGTGCCTCCGATCGGAATCGAACCAATGACACGGGGATTTTCAGTCCCCTGCTCTACCGACTGAGCTACAGAGGCAAATACGACCCGGATCGGGCTCGAACCGACGACCCCCAGCGTGACAGGCTGGTGCTCTAACCAACTGAGCTACCGGGCCATATGGTGGAAGTTAACGGGCTCGAACCGCT
>ENA-OQDT01000924-OQDT01000924.1-human-gut-metagenome-genome-assembly--contig:-NODE-924-length-18495-cov-3.686792_pt1 | contig 18495 bp, 19 predicted proteins | sample MGYA00242786_ERZ504617 | MGnify/ENA primary metagenome ERZ504617 (study PRJEB26092, sample SAMD00036337) | human gut metagenome | host: Homo sapiens | study: EMG produced TPA metagenomics assembly of...
ACCGTATCAGAATTTCTTCCAGACGGTCTGTAGAAATTTTTGCTCTGGAAATAAACATAAAATTCATCGCCAACAGCATCGTTGCCATCATCATCTGCATCAAATAGGTAATGCACGCCATGATTTCCTCTATGTGCATATTGCCTGCCTGCGCCTGCAATCCGCCAAACCAAAGAATCCCGATGATTGTGCCGTTTACCAAAATCATCATTACAGGGGACATCAAAAGCATCATGCGAAACGCACTGACGGTGGTTTCTTTATAATCCTGATTGGCCTCATTAAATTTTTCGACTTCATAATCATGGCGCACAAAGGCTTTTACCACGCGAATCCCTGCAAGACATTCCCGCATTACTGTATTTACCTTATCGAGCTTTTCCTGCACTAGCTTGAATTTTGGAATTGCCACACGCAGAATCAGATAAACTGCAATAGCAAGCAAAACCACCACAATCAAAAACATGCCCGCAATTTTTGCGTTTATGGAAAAATGCCATGATGATACTGCCGATACAGAGCAAGGGAGAACGCACCAACATCCGCAGACAGATCATAATCACCAGCTGAATCTGTGTGATGTCATTCGTTAGACGGGTAATCAAAGACGGTGTGGAAAAGGTATCAATATTATGGAAAGAAAACTCCTGTATCTTTTCAAAACGCCGCACATCTAAGGTCTGTCCCCGTTCTCTGACTAACCAGTGTTGCGCAGATTAAGCACCCAATGCCGCCGATGATACCGATAATCGCAATCACGAGCATTTCAATCCCCGTTTTTGTAATGATGGCAGTGTTTCCTGTGCCGCACCCCCCTGGTTGATCATAAAGGTCATCAGCTTTGGCATGGCAAGTTCTGCTCCAACCTCCAAAAGCATTAAAATGGGTGCCAAAATCGCCAGCCTTTTATAGGGCTTCAGATATTCCCATAGTCTTTTCATTTTTTCACCTCTTCTTTTTTCTACATAAAAACTGCCGCAGTAAGCCATTCGCTTAAGGGCAGTTTTTTCGTTCTTGCTAAAAAAGTCAGGCATCTGAAAAGATGCCAGATACTTTATTTTAACATTTTTTATGAAATTGTCAACGAAAAGAAGATTAAAATACTATTACAGAACATATAAAAACATAAATGCGATATGGAAAGCAGAGCCAAGCATTACGAATACATGGAAAAATCTCATGGAAGCCAAAAGCTTTTCAGAATCGCGAGATTAGGCTTTTTCAGCGCATAAATCACCGCACCGATGGTATACACAATGCCGCCTGCCAGAAGCATCCCCAGTCCGCCCCAGCCGATGGCTCTTTTCAAACGGAAATAAAACGCCGCAAACCGCAAGCCAGCCCATGCCGACATAATCGCCCTCACTGTCGCCGCAGGCGCGCAGATCAGGGGTCAGCACCTGGTAGCCTGCATCGTGATAGTGCTGGGCCAGGTTGGTCACGCCGGTATGGCTGCTGCGGTAGCCGTGCAGGGCAATCACCCACAGGTGGCTGCCCGCATTGGGGTAATACACGCCGTTCAGCCGCAGGCCGTCCGCTGCCGTGATCTGCACCGTCTGGCCGGGATTCTGCTGCAAAAATTCCTCATTGGCCTGCTTTTGTACGGCGCGGTTTTCGGCAATCAACTGTTCCACGCCATCCGTGGGGGCTTCCACATCCAGCGCCACCTCACGGTCACCGCCGTCCCCGCTGCGCCCAATGGCATAATTGACCAGGTAGCTGCTGGCAAACGCAATGACCGCCGCCACCAGCACCACCACGGCAATCAACACGCCAATGACAATCTTTCTTCTGTTCTGCTTTTTTGTTGTAACTTCCATTCTGTTTTCCTTTCCCTCTGTGCCCGTGCCATATGTTGCACGTTTCAATCCAGAATGTTCAATATTATACAACAATTAGCAAGAATGTTCAACGGTTATTTGCTGGCATACAGCGGGTTGGCCGCGCAAGTAGCGGTCAAACACCACCGCTTCCGGCTCGTCAGCGGTCTTGATTTCCGGGCAGACAGCATGCACCGTTTCACGCAGGGTCTGCGTTGTGTGGCCCGCCCCACCCACAAGGATAAGGCAACACCGCACAATTCCCGCCTTGCGGCTTAAGCACCGCTCCGGCAGCTGCCGCACCTCGCTCGCCGTATCGGCACTTAGAATTATGCGGTATTGCCTTATCATCTTAATATTACCACATTTCTCCCGCCCCCAAAATCCCGCGTCATCTTTTTCCCGCCGCCCGCATACCCATGGTGCAGGGGTGAACTCATATGATCGGGATTTTATGGCTTTTTTTGCAATCGGCTGCTTCGCATCTGCTCTACCTAGCCCTCCGGCTGGAAACCGGCAGCTTTCCCAAGCCGCTTTCCGCCAAGGAGGAACAAGCCGCCTTCGCCGCCATGCGCGCCGGGGATGCCGTCGCGCGCGAAACGCTGATCTGCCACAACCTGCGGCTGGTGGCACACATTGTAAAAAAGTATTATACCGTTTCCGGCGGGCAGGATGATTTTATCAGCATTGGCACCATCGGCCTGATTAAAGCAGTAGATACCTATGACTGCACCCGCACCACCCGCTTTGCCAGTTACGCCAGCCGCTGCATTGAAAACGAGCTGCGGATGCAGCTGCGCCACACCCGGCGCGAAGCAGGCACCGTTTCTTTGCAGGAGCCGCTGGAAAACGGCGCGGACAGCGGCATGCTGACCCTGGCGGATGTTCTGCCCGACCTGGCCACAATGGAAGAAGACTGCGAACTGCGGGATGCCGCCGCTCAGCTGCGCCAGCTGGTTACCGCCCTGCCGGAGCGCGAGCAGCAGATTTTGACCCTGCGGTACGGCCTGGATGGCGCCGTCCCGCAGACGCAGCATCAGATCGCCGCACAGTTCGGCATCAGCCGCAGCTATGTATCCCGGCTGGAAAAGCACGCCCTTGCCCGCCTGCGCCGTGCGTGGAACCAACCGCACCCGCTGTAACTGCTCAAACGTTTGCATTTTATAATAGCCGTTCATCGGCGGACAACTGTTTCTGTAAAAGCCAAAAGTATGACTTTTCAAAACTACTTGCACTGTCCCCTGCTTTTCCTTTATAATAGTATATATCTGTGTGTTTGTGCGGCTGCGGGGGCTTCCATTAAACTTATGGGTTTGTAGGAACTGTCGGCAACCGATGCACAAATTTCAGCAATTTTCCATAGTTAAAGCAGTTGTTTCGCTGTATTCTTTGTGATAGAATAATAAAAGGGGTGTTTTCTCTTTGTAGGGCAACACCTACAAGAGAGCGAGGACTTCCACCATATGAACGCGCAAACCATTATGATCTGCTCCGGCAAGGGCGGCACGGGCAAAAGCACCGTATCGGTCCTGCTGGGTGCCCAGTTGGGTGCCTGGAGCCGCCGCGTCCTGCTGATCGAGTTGGACTCCGGGTTGCGCAGTGTGGACATGATTGCCGGGGTATACGGCAAGACGGTTTACGATATCGAGGATGTTCTGTGCGGTCGGTGTGATGGCAGCAAAGCTATTGTGCCCAGCCCCTTGTACCCTGGGCTGTCGGTCATCAGCGCCCCCTATGAGGGCGGTGAGGTCCGCGCAGCACCGCTGGCCGGGCTGATTTTGGCCATGCGGGAATATTTTGATTATATCCTGCTGGATACTGCAGCGGGCATGGGCGCACCGTTTACCGCCGCCAACCGCTTGGCGGACCGCGCACTGGTTGTTTTAACGCCGGACCCGGTCGCCCTGCGGGATGGGCGCATTGTGGCGGATGCCCTGTTACAGAGCGGCCGCCCCCGCCAGCGCCGTGCGGCTGGTGATGAACCGTGTGTCCCGTTCCAGTTTTGGCAAGGATGCTGCGGTGTTTGACCTGGACGAGTGCATTGACACCGTCGGTTTGCAGCTGATTGCCGTTATCCCGGAAAGCCGCACCTTGCAGCGCGCCGGTGCCGCAGGCACCGCCCTGCCGCAGGACTGCCCCGCCGCCATTGCCGGGCACGCCCTTGCGGGCCGCATTTTGGGCGAGCGCATTCCGCTGACCTGTTTTTGACAAAAAGCGCATAGCCATGCTATGCTGTAACTTATAGAAAGTGGGGGATTTCTTATGACGATTGCCCTTGTTGCACATGATACAAAGAAAGAACTGATGGTTCAGTTCTGCATTGCCTATCGGCAGATTCTGAGCGAGCACAGGCTGATCGCCACGGGTACCACGGGGCGGCTTGTGGCCGAAGCCACCGGCCTGAACGTACAGCGCTTTTTGCCGGGCGGCCACGGCGGTGACCAGCAGATCGTTGCCCGCATCGCCTGCGACGAAGTGGACATGCTGCTTTTCTTCCGTGACCCCATCTGCGCTAAGCCCTCGGAGCCCAACGAGATGAACCTGCTGCGCATCTGCGATGTGCACATATTCCGGTTGCCACCAACATTGCCACTGCCGAGGTGTTGATCCACGGCCTGGAGCACGGCGACCTTGACTGGCGTACCATCCTGAACCCCAGCACTAAGGGCAAAATTTGATACAGGGCGTTCACCGAATACCAAAGAGACTAAGTTAAGAATCCACACGCAGGCCCCTCCGCCATCCGGCTCCGGGGCCTGCTTTCTTTTTTGTTTCCAATCCTCTCTCATTCTTGTCCCATGCGGGAAACATGAGATAATGCGTTGATTTTGCTTGGTGTGGACTTGGAATGTTCTTGGAGTTGGCTTGGAGATTAGGCGGATTGCGAGCGGAACGGAGTGGAGCGAGCTCCTATGCGCTCTCTTGATTTCCTCTGCGCCTTTCTGGACTTTTTTCGGGTGCCCGCGCATAAAATTTGATACAGGGCGTTCACCGAAGACTAAAGAGACAAGTTAAGAATCCACACGCAGGCCCCTCCGCCATCCGGCGGCGGGGTTTGTTTTTTACAGCAAAACAGTACCGCCCGCGATATGGTATTACCCGCGGGCGGTGCTGCTATTTCTATTTGATAAAGAAAATGAGAACGGCGTCAATAACGGCGTTCTCACAAAAGATGCTTTCTTTTTGATTACAACAGTATCATACCGTTCCCCACGCAAAAAGTCAATCACTTTTGAGCAGGGCGGTGTATTTATGCCAATTTTTCCTCTCTTCTATTGAAAACTTTGTTTGCATGGTGCGCCAGTTTTCTGTATTTTATCCTATTACAACATCATCCTTCCCCGGCAAGCCCTGCCATTTTGTAGGGCAAGGATTATCAAATAGTCAAATATAACGGATGCAGCACAAGGTTTTTCGGCACTTTTCCGATTGACGCACCGCATGGGACAGCGTACAATAAAAGTACCAATTTTTGCAACAATAATACAATTGCGTGCTTTGATTCAAGCCCTTCAAAAAGGAGAGAATACTGTTCCATGGGTTCCAATTCCACTGCTATCCCCACCACCAGCGTGGCAGAGTTAAAGTATCTTTCGCTGCTGGCACGGGATTATCCCACCCAGGCCGCGGCTGCCAGCGCCGTTATCAGCCTGGAAGCCACCGCCAAGCTGCCCAAGGGCACCGAGCATTATATCAGTGACCTGCACGGCGAAGACGAGGCTTTTATCCACCTGCTGAACTCCGCTTCCGGTGTTATCCGCGAAAAAGTTGATCTTGTCCTGGGTGAAAACGTACCCAAGGCCATCCGTGCCGAGCTTGCCACCCTGATCTACTACCCGGCGCGCAAGCTGCCCCTGCTCAAGGCCCGCTACCCGGAACGCTTTGAGCTGGAAGCCTGGTACCGCCAGACGCTGCTGCGCCTGATCGATGTATGCCGCTTTGTTTCGTCCAAGCACACACGGGAATATGTGCGTTCCTGCCTGCCGCAGGGCTGTGGGCATATCATTGACGAGCTTCTGCACGCCCACTTTGAGGACCACAACAAAACCCTCTACTATGGCCAGATCGTGGGCAGCATTATCGCCAATGACCGCGCGGACGCTTTCATCATCCGCCTGTGTGAGCTGATCAAGCGCCTTGCGGTGGACAAGCTGCACATTATTGGTGACCTGTTTTGACCGCGGCCCCCGCCCGGACCTGATCCTGGACCGACTGATGACCCACCACAACGTGGATTTCCAATGGGGCAACCACGACGTTGTGTGGATGGGTGCCGCCGCTGGCAGCGCGCTGTGCTGCTGCACGGTGCTGAAAACCACCCTTGCCTACCACAACCACGGCATGATTGAAGATTTTTACGGCATCAATCTGCGCCACCTGCTGCGCATGGCGGAGCAGTATTACGGCAATGAGGATCTGACCATTTGGATGCCGCACACCGACGCCACCCGCGGCCCCTACACGGACGGAATGCTGCACCGCTGTGCTGTCATGCACAAGGCCATCACCATCCTGATGCTGAAGCTGGAGTGCGAAGTGATCGACCGCAACCCGGATTTCAAGATGCAGGGGCGGGATTTTTTGCGCCGCATTGATTACGAAGCCGGAACGGTGGATTATTTTGGCAAGATCTATCCCCTGCGGGACCGCAGCTTCCCCACGGTAGATCCAGAGAACCCGGCCCGCCTGAATGCCGACGAAAAGTTTGTGCTGGACAAGCTGGTGGCATCCTTCCGCCACAGCGAAAAGCTGCAAAAGCACGTTGCCTTCCTGTATGCCAAGGGCAGCGTATACCACATTGAGAACGGCATGCCTGCTGTACCACGGTGCGGTGCCCCTGACGGACGAGGGCGAATTTGCCGCCGAAACGTTTGAGGGCCATTCCCTGCGGGGCCGCGCGCTGCTGGATTACTGTGACCTGCGCGCCCGCCTGGGCTATTTTGCGCCGGAGGGCTCGCCGGAGCGGCAGAGCGGGCAGGACTTTTTGTGGTACTTGTGGTGCGGCAAGCTCTCTCCGCTGTTTGGCCGCAGCGCCATGACCACCTTTGAACGGCTGTACATTGAGGACCCAGAAACCCACAAGGAGATCAAGGATCCCTACTATACCTGGTACGATGATGCGGCCATCTGCTGCCGCATCCTGGCGGAGTTTGGCTTAACGGCCAACTGCCACATTGTGAACGGCCATGTACCCGTGCGGGAAAAAAGCCGGCGAAAGCCCCATCAAGGGCGGCGGGCGCTTGTTGGTGATTGACGGCGGGTTCTGCCGCGCTTACCACGAGCGCACCGGTATTGCGGGGTACACGCTGGTGTATTCCAGCCACGGCATGAGCCTGCGCACCCACCAGCCATTTGAAAACACCGCCAAAGCAGTGCAGGAAAACCTGGATATTTTGTCCCGCGTGGATGTGGTGGACGATAACCACACCGACCGCGTTCTGGTGGAACATATGGACGAGGGCGCCAATCTGTACGCCCAGGTGGCCGACCTCCACCGCCTCATCTCCGCCTACCGCACCGGCCTGATCAAAGAACAGCCGACGAAAGATACGATCTGGTAGCGATTACTGGGATTTTCCGGTTTTTTTGAAAAAAAGGCTTCGGCGAAAAAACTTTAATTATAATAGAATATAGAATAAATTATAGGATAAATCGAAAACAGCCGCAGCGGCAGGGAGTCATTCCCCCACCGCTGCGGCTATTTTATTTGTAGGTTCGTTTGGTTCATCTGTAGGGCGCGATGGGCCTTACCTAATATTCCGCCATCCGGCAATAAGGCAAACGTCCGCAGGCGCACAATGTGCGCCCCTATGGGTGAGATATGCGTTTATTGCCCGTTGTGCACAATAAAACAATCTGTAGGAAACGGTCTTGACCGTTCCGGGCCAAGGGGGCGGATGTTTTTTAGGTTCGTTGCGGAGCCTAAAAATTTGATGGTTGACCTCATCCGGCGGCCAGAGGGCTGGCCGCCCTACCGCGCAGCTATCAACAAATGTGCAATGATTTTTACTCCCATTAGGGGCATCGTCCCCTACAAATAATTTTGTCAGTTCGTTGCCCCCTCGGCGGGGTCAGGCGACCCCGTCCTACCGATATTTATAATATCATCGCATATTATAAACTGTTCTGCTGCCGCCCCTCCCCGACTCCAATTCCTGATTTCTAATTGCTCACACAAATTCTCTCCACGCCTGCTCCGCCCCGGTCTGGAACGCGCACAGTTCTTCCATCAACTTGTGGGCGCCGGGGCTGGCCTGGGGGTAGTCGGTTTCGGCGCGCTTGCAGTCCAGCACGCCCTGGCCGCTGCCCTCCGCCAGCATGGTGGCAAGGTTGCGGGTGCTTTTGTCCAGCATGGTGCGGGTGCGGATGCCCATGCTCACACTCATGCGTGCGGCGGCGCTCTGACCCTTGGCCTGTGCGCCGATGGCATCCAGCGCCGTGTGGGCCTGCTGGTTCAGGCGGCGGTACTCGTTTTTCTGGCGCATCATCTCGTCTTTCAGCTTCTGGTCATACGTCAACCCCATCAGCTCATCCAGGGTGTTTTTGCCCATCTCGGTGTTCTGCACGATCTCCTGCAGCATGGCTTCGTTATCACTGGTTTTTTGCATATTCTGGTTTTCCGGCATAAAAAATCCCCCTTGTGTACAGCCTTTTCCTTTGGGAATGTTCCCAAAGCTAGTATGGCTCCGCAAGGGGGATTTATTCTTTTGTTTCAGCTTCTTCAGTGTTTCAGCTTCTTCAGCAGCCGGAAAGGCGCTGCTCGGCCAGGGCCACCATCAGGTCCCAGCTGCCGGCTTCGCCCCAATCGGCAGAGCTGAGCGACACGGTAAATTCGCCGCGGCGGGACAGGGTGATGCTGAACGTGCGGCGGGATTCGCCCAGCGCTTCATGCAGCGCAGCCTGCAGTTTTGCCGCCGGGGTGCCAACGCTCACCACCAGGAAAATGCCGTCTTCCAGGCGAACAACAGCGTTCTGCTGGTCCGGCCCGGCAGCCAGCTGCAAAATACCGGCTGCGGTATTCAGGCAGCAATCTGCTGCATGAGCGCCTTCCTCGCGCAGCAGGTTCCAATACTCGTTCACGCGGGCAGCAACCACGCTGACCGGCTTGCCTGCGCAGGCAGCAGCCGCCACTTTTTTGCGGTAAGCGGAATCCAGGAACGCACGGTTATATACACCGGTCACATAATCGCGGCGCATCTCCTCGCGGTACTGGCCCAGCAGGCGCAGCAGGGCGTTTGCCTCGCGGTCATTGGCGGGCAGATCTGCCGTAAGGAAATAGGTGGCAGCCAGCACAAACGGGCGGTGCTCCACCTGGATGTTCTGGTAAAACACAAAACCGGTATCCTCACCCAAAATCGGCTGCCAGCCACGGCCATCTGCATTCAGCACAGGCACAGCATCGGCATGGCCGGTGGCCTGCAGGGTGGCGGGGTCCACCTCGGCCTGGGCCAGCGGGTCGATCAAAGTAACCTGGTCAAAAAAATTCTGCAATGCGGTAACCTGCATGCCAATTTGTGCCAGAGTAAATTCCTGCATGACGCGTCTTCCTCCATGTAAAACATACAAGATCCAACAAAGCGTTTTTCGGTTCTCTATGTTGTCCTAAGGCAATACCGCATAATTCTAAGTGCCGATACGGCGAGCGAGGTGCGGCAGATGCCAAGCCAAAAGCGCAGATAATACTGGATGCTGCAAAGGTGAGCGCCGCCAGTGGCGGAAACAGCGAACCGAAGCAGGGGCAGCGGTCGCAGAGTGCGAGGGGCTTTTGCCCCCGAAGCACGATGCGGGTACCGCAACCCGACATTATCGAGCATTTTGGCAACGCAGATGCCGTGCCGCAGCTGCCGGAGCGGTGCTTAAGCCGCAAGGCGGGAATTGTGCGGTGTTGCCCTAATGTTGTAATGCTACAACTTGACATAAAATCTTTGTATATTTTACCATACCGTGCATGTTTTTCCCATACCCGCATTACACAAAGAATTGCTTAATAATAAAAGTATTACTGTTCAAAAAATCACTTTGCACTTTTTGCTGCTTTTTTCGCCGGTGCTGTCGTTTTTTCCTCTTTTGCGTCAGCCGCCTTGGCCTTGAGCTGCGGGGCGGGCGCTTTTTCCTTTTTCGGCTCCGCTTCCAGCAGGGGTTCCGCGCGGAAATACCGTGCGCTCATCTCGTGGATCTTCCGCGCCAGCGCGGGGGTCAGGTCCTTAGCGGCAACGCGCCACTGCCAGTTGCCCGCCGGGTTGCCGGGGGTGTTCATGCGGGCTTCGCTGCCTTTTTCCAGCCAGTCGGCCATCGTCACAATAGCCAGCTCCGCCGGGCTTGCCAGCACACCGCGCAGCAGGCCGGTGATCTCGCCCTCCTGCTCGGTCAGGGCAAAATATGCCTTGGCCTGTTTGCGCTGGGCGGGGGTGGTTTCGTTTTCCAGCCAGCCGCGCAGGGTGTTATTGTCATGGGTGCCGGGGTAAGCCACGCAGTGGGCCGGGTAGTTATGCGGCAGGTCCACGCTATCGGTGCCGTTCAGACTGAACTGCAGCACCTTCATGCCGGGGAATCCGCTTTCCGCCAGCAGCACACGGACGGAATCAAAAATTTCGCCCAGATCCTCAGCCACAATGGGCAGGTCACCCAGAGCGGTGCGCAGAGCGCGGAACAGGTCCATGCCGGGGCCCTGTTCCCACTTGCCGCCGCGGGCGTTTTCGTCCCCCGCCGGGATAGCCCAATAGGTATCAAAGCCGCGGAAGTGGTCAATACGCAGGATATCATAAATGCTCAGCGCATGGCGCACGCGGCGCACCCACCAGGCATAGTTGGTACGCTTGTGGTAGGCCCAGTCATACAGCGGGTTGCCCCACAGCTGGCCATCCTCGGCAAAATAGTCCGGCGGGCAGCCAGCCACGCGGCGGGGGTGGCCCTCGCTGTCCATCTCAAACAGCTCACGGCCTGCCCACGCATCGGCAGAATCCGCCGCTACATAGATGGGAATATCGCCCATAATCTTGATGCCCTTGCTGTTGGCATATGCTTTCAGGGCCTGCCACTGCTTGGCGAACTCATACTGCACAAAGGCCCAGAAGCCCAGTTCATCAGCATGGCCGGTGCGGAACTCTTCCAGTGCCTTGGGGTCGCGCAAGCGCAGCGGGGCAGGCCAGGTCTGCCAGTCGCACATCTTGTTTTCTTCTTTGATTGCCATGTACAGGCAGTAATCCGGCAGCCAGGCATCGCTCAAAAAGGTAAAAACGGTACCAGTCATCGCTGTAGGGGGTATCGTACCCCGGCACCGGGCGCTGCTGCAAAAATGCGGCGTATGCCTTGCGCAGCACCTTGTAGCGCTTTTGGTACAGCAGGGCATAGTCACAGTAATTGGGGTTGGTGCCCCAATTTTCTTTGGCGTAATCTTCCGGCTTCAGCAGGCCATCCGCAGCCAGCTGATCCAGGTCAATAAAATACGGGTTGCCCGCAAAAGCCGAGCAGCTCTGGTACGGGCTGTCGCCATACGAAGTCGGGCCAACGGGCAGGATCTGCCATACGCTCTGTCCGGCCAGCGCCAGAAAATCCACAAAATCTCTGGCAGCCTGGCCCATGGAGCCAATGCCATACCCGCCCGGCAGGCTGGAAACCGGCATCAGGATACCGCTGCAACGCTTCTTCATTTTTTCTCTTCTCCTTAAAACCTTTTGTATTCCGCAAAGCCCATCTAGGGTGCGCCTGTTTTTCAGGTACACCCCAGGGCATCAGTTATCGTCTGCTTCGGCGCTTTCTGCGCCAAGGGCCGCCATCACGGCGCTGCGCCAGGCAGCGGCGGCATCTTCATCCCACAGGCCATCCCGCAGGGTAATGCCGTCCGCTTCATAATACAGCCCGCGCTGGGCCTGCTGCAATGCGGCGGCCTGGGTTTGGTCCAGCGCTGCGCCAGGCAGAATACCGGCTGTCACCTGCGCCGCCTGCATGGCCGCGGCGGCATTCTGGTTGCTGCCGGTACCCCAGGGGGTGATCAGGTCCAGGGTGTCGATCAACGCGCTCTCCCCCGCCTTGCTGGTGTACAGCCACAAAATAGCGGCGGCTGCGGCGCGGGCGCTCTCCTCATCGGCATCCGCCGGGATAGCCAGCCAGGCACGGTTGGCCAAAATGGGGTAATTCATCAGCCCGGCCAGGTTGAACCGCTGGTTGGCAATGTCGGCTTCGGTCAGGTTATTTTTGATGGGCAGCCACACCAGCGCGTCTTTCTGGGCGCTGCTCAACGCTGCGCCGCTGTCACTGACCAGGTCGGCCAGGTAGCCGCGGTAGAACAGGGCATTGCCCTGCTGGAACAGATCCTTGCTGGTCCACTGGTCTGCAATGCCGGCCTGCCAGGCGCTGTTGGCATCTTCCAGCTGCAGCTCCTGCTCCAGCGCGTTCAGCGGACCGGTCAGGTTTTCTTCGGTCAGCGGCTCCCCCGCCGCCAGCAGGGCGGTGGTGTACAGCGCAGGGGTGTTTTCCGCCACGCCGCCATCCCCGCTGCTGCCGCTAGCCTCCGGTCCCTGGGCGGCAAACACGCCGTTCAGGTTTGCCAGTGTCTCCCGCCGCTCAGCGGGCAGGGTGTAAACATTGCCGTTCAGCGTTACCTGCACAGCGCCGGGTTCCGCGCACCAATGGGTCACAGCTGTTACGAAATCGAACCATTCCTCCCAGGTCGCAGCGCGCAGGTCGTCCAGCGCGGCATCGCTCTGCAAAAGCTCGGTCAGCACACGGTTATCCGCCCAATAGGCATACAGGCTCTGGCCTACCGGCAGGGCGGTGACGGTGCTTTCCGTATCCAGTCCGGCACGCTGCGCGGCGGCGGCCAGCAGCTCGTTCTCCGCCAGATTCTTCCAGGTTCCATCATCCTGCGGCGGGGCATCCAGAATGACCAAGTCCGCCGTTTCGGTCTCAAAGCTGTTTTGCAGCGTCACATTCTGCGCCTGGGCATACAGCTCCAGCGCGCCAACAGCAGCGCTGGTGTCCAGCAGGCCGTTCACCGTCAGGCTTTGGGGTGCCGCGGTGGGCACGGCCTGGCTGGGTGCTGCGGTTTCGCCCGGTAGCAGCCGCCCCTTGGACCCGCGCAGCCCGCCAGCAGGCAGCTGCTCAAAACCAGTGCTGGAAATTCGCTTTTTTTCATATGGGTTCCCGGCCCCCTTTCCGGCTACCCACCTTGCCGGGGAGCCGCCGGAATTATATGCTGATTTTTATTATAACGGAATTTGAACTGATTTTTTCCACTGCCGCTTTTTATGCTATAATGTAAAAATATTCCGAAAGGGGGATGACCTTGCATGCCCGCAACGGCAAAACTATACGAAACAGACCCATATGTTCAAAACCTTTTACCGCCACGGTGCTTGTCTGCACCCCGGCCCGGGGAACAGTTTGCCGTGCAGCTGGACCGGACCGCCTTTTACCCGGAGGGCGGCGGCCAGCCCTGCGATACCGGTGCGCTGGGCACCGCCCTTGTAACGGATGTGCAGGAGCATGGCGGCGTGATCACCCACACTGTCAGCGCAGCGCTGCCGGTTGGGCAGACGGTGGAAAGGCCGCATTGATTGGGCGCGCCGCCGCGACCATATGGAGCAGCACACCGGTGAACACATTTTAAGCGGCACTTTGCACCGCCTGTTTGGGGCGGAGAATGTGGGCTTTCACATCGGTTCCCCCGCGGTGCGGATGGATATGAGCGTTCCGCTGACCGCCGGCCAGCTGGCCGAAGCAGAAGCCCAGGCCAACGCGGTGATCCGTGCGGACGCCCCGGTGCGCTGCTGGTACCCCGCGCCGGAAGACCTTGCAAAACTGACCTACCGCAGCAAAAAGGAAATTGACGGTGCGGTGCGGCTGGTAGATGCCGGCGGGGCCGACCTGTGCGCCTGCTGCGGCACCCACGTTTCCACCACTGGCCAGGTGGGGGTCATCAAAATTTTGAGCGCCCAAAGCTACAAGGGCGGCACCCGGCTGGCGGTTGTGTGCGGGGAGCGTGCGCATCAGTCCATTGCTGCCGCCTGGCAGGATGCCGCCGCGGTGGGCACCCTGTTAAGCTCCGCCCCCGGTCGCCTGCTGCCCGCCGTGCAAAACCTGCAAACGGCGGAAGCTGCCCTCAAGCAGCGCCTTGCCGCCATGCAGAACGCATTGTCCGAAGCACTGGCCCAAGCCGCCGTGCCCGGCCAGCCTGCTGTGCTGCACTGTGACGGTGCGGACGGCGACGGACTGCGGCGGATCTGTTTGGCGGTATCGGCCCGCACCAACGCGCTGACGGCGGTGCTGGCCTCCGGCGGGCAGGGCCTCGCCTATGCGCTCTGCCTGCCCGGCGGGGATGTGCGCCCGGTGTGCAAGGCGCTGAATGAAGCGTTTGGCGGGCGGGGCGGCGGCAAGCCCGGCTTTTGCCAGGGCAGCCTTGCCTGCACTGATTTTGCCGATGTCCAGAATTTTTTAGTGAATTATCATGAGTGAGGTATTGTTGTATGCGTATGCGTTTTAAGCCCTATGCCAGACCGGAACTGCTGGCCTGCGATTTCCATGTTCACGAACCGCTGACCCATGCCGGGCACTGGCATGAGCTGTATGCCCGGCCGGAGCAGCCCCTGCACCTGGAGCTTGGCTGCGGCAAGGGCGGCTTTTTGAGCCAGCTGGCCCCCCTGCACCCTGATATCAACTACCTTGGCATTGATATCACGGATAAGGTCCTGATTTTGGCCAAGCGCAAGGTGGAAGCCGCTTATGCCGCCGCTCAGCTGCCGCCGGATAATGTCAAGATCGCCTCGCTGGATATCGAGCGGCTTTCCGGCGTGTTCAGCCCGGCGGATACCGTGCAGCGCATCTACATCAACTTCTGCAACCCGTGGAGCAAAAACGCTGGCAGCAACAAGCACCGCCTGACCCACCCGCGCCAGCTGCTGCAGTACCGCGCTTTGATGCCGGAGGGTTCCGAAATCTACTTCAAGACCGATGACGATGACCTGTTCCGGGACAGCCTGGGTTACTTTCCCGCTGCCGGGTTCGAGATTACCTGGCAGACCTTTGATCTGCACAAGAATGAGCCGGACTGGAACCTGCGCACCGAGCACGAGGGCATGTTCAGCGAACAGGGCATTCCCATCAAGGCGCTGATTGCCCGCAAGGGGCCGGATTCCAGCGTGACCTGGGTGGAGCCCAAAGAACTGGCCCGCCGCCTGGAACCGGAGGAAGAATCCGACCCCGCCGGGGAGGTGCAGGAATGACCACTTATGCCCTGCTGCATACGATATTTTTCTTTTTCGTCTATGCGTTCCTGGGCTGGTGCGTGGAGGTTGCCTATGCAGCCATCACCACGCGGGAGCTGGTCAACCGCGGATTCTTGAACGGCCCAATCTGCCCCATTTACGGCTGCGGCATGACGGTAATGATCGCCGTTCTCGGCCGTTTTACCATGCCAAGCAGCGATATGGCATGGTACCAGAACGTACTGGTTGCCTTTTTCGGCGGCATGGTCATCACCACGCTGGTGGAGCTGGTTGGCGGGTACATCCTGTACAAGATATTCCACACCCGCTGGTGGGACTATTCCATGTATCGCTTTAACCTGGGCGGGTTCATCTGCCCGCAGTTCTCCTTGCTGTGGGGGCTGGGCAGCGTGCTGCTGATGGTGGTGGTTCACCCGCTGCTCAGCAAGCCGAGCGCCGCTATCCCCACCCTTGTGCTGATCTGGCTGGATGTTATTTTCGGCGGCCTGTTCCTGGCGGATCTGATCGTATCCGCCATTCAGGCTGTCGGCTTCAGCAAACAGCTGGCCCGCATTGATGAGCTGCGCAAAGCCATGCGCACCACCAGCGATGCCCTGACCGAAGTGATCGGCACCAGCGCCATGACGATGGACACCCTGCTGGATGAGCAGAAACTGCAGCTGACCCTGGCCGCCATGGAGGGTGCCACCAACGCCGCCGAGCTGCGTGACCAGCTGCGCGAACTGGCAGGCAAAGCCGGCACCCTGCGCGATACCACCATCCGCCTGAGCAAGCAGCGGTTCTTTGGCACCGGCCGTTTGCTGCGGGCCTTCCCGGACATGGTCCCCGACCGCCGCGAAGCACTGGCCTCCCTGCGCGTTGGCCTGACCAAAGCCACCGCCCGCGCCAAAGCCGCCGCCAAACAGGCCGTAAAAACCGGCAAGAACGCCATGAAAAAAGAAGACAAGTAAATATCTCCCTATACCAAAAGCCGCCGGGCAGCAAGCAAAGCACTTGCCGCCCGGCGGTTTTGTTGTTTTTGTTTGTAGTTTGGGATTTTTATGGTTTGTGGCGTGGAACCACCCCTCACCGGCTTTCGCCGGAGCTGCCCCTTTGAGGGGAGCTGGACGCGAAGCGGTCTGAGGGCGGCTTCCCGCTGCCAGGCTAAAAAATTTGCAGGGAACGACACCTGCATCGGCCCGCATGACGGGCCTTGCCAAATATTTTGCCCTGAATACCGCAAACACCCGCGGGCGCACAATCTGCGCCCCTACGGGTGGGCAGCCATTAAAACCTGATGATTTCATTCCAAATGTGTGGTAGGATTGGGTGACCCTATCCTACCGTGAAAAAAAATGCCGATTATGCTGTACCGATTATCCCTTTTTCCGATTGAACCCAATATACAGCACCAGCCATGCCGCCGCCACGCACACCAGGGTAATCAACCCCAGCATCTGCCAGCTGTGCACCAGGTTGGGCACGGTGGCATCGTACATCGGGCTGTCCAGCCCTGCTTTCAGCCAGGAAAGGCGGTCGTTCAAATCGGTGGAAGCGCCCAGCGCCCCCATGCCCCAGCGGCAGACAATGATATAGCTGATGGCCGTCAGCGCGCCGGTCATACTGAACATAACGCCGCTGAACACCACCTGCCCGATGATGAGCACCAGCACCAGCAGCACCGCGGCTTCGCTGCTTTTCAGGCTGGCAGATACCAGCAGGCCCATGGCACTGGATGCTGCCATGAGCAGGAAAATCGTAATGAAGATTTCTACATTGGTATCCAGCAACAGGTGGTTTTGCGGAATATGGATGATCTCCACAAAACCTGCCGTCAAAATGCCCGCCTGCACGGCTTCCACCAGAAACAGGGTGATGGCCTTGCTGAGCACCGTTGCCAGCAGCGAAACGCCGACGCTGGCTTCACGGAAGATAATCTCCCGGTCTTTACAGATCTCGCGGTAAGAGTTCAGCAGCCCCATAAAGGACGCCATGGCGCACACAATGAACAGCACCGTGCGGCTGCCGATGTTGATCAGGTTGGAGGTAAAGCAGTCCGGCTCCCCCACCAGCTTGATGACAAGCACCATCAGCGGGGCCTGCAAAATCAAGCTGCCAAGGGTCAGCTTCTGGTTCCAGATCAGCTGAAAATTGCGGGAGATGAGCACCGCCAGCTGGCGCAGCAGCTTGCCGATTTTTACGCTTTGCATCGTTTTCCGCCTCCTTGGCTGCTGCCGGGAACCGCGCTGCAAGGCGATTGAATTCCGGGCTGGTAAAGTATTTCCGGCGGTAATATTCCACCTGTTCGGGGTCGTGCAGCTTTTCAAAAATATCGCTGGTCAGTTCCACATCAAAATATTCATCCATCGCTTCGGGCGAACCATAATAGCACAGCACGCCGCCCGTACCCAAAAAGGCGATCTTATCGCATAGATTGATGTTGGACATGTTGTGGGTAACCATCAGCACGGTGCAGTTTTCGTGGCTCAGCTTGCGGCACAGCTCCATCATGCTGCGGTCCAGATCCGGCGAAAGCCCGCTGGTGGGCTCGTCCAATATCAGCAGCCGGGGCGAAGCCAGCAGTTCCATGGCGATGGAAACCCGCTTTTTCTGCCCGCCGGAAAGGTTTGCAATCATCGTTTTTTCCCGCCCACCCAGGTCAACGGCTTCAATGGCGTGAGCCACAGCAGCTTTGATCTCGGTGCGGGTGGCATCGCGTGCAATGCGCAGCTTGGCGGTGTAGGTCAGGCTTTGTTCCACCGTCAGCTCGTCGTGCATAATGTCTTTCTGCGGCACATAGCCCAGCACAGCATCAAAGGCATTGCGGTTGCCGCGGGTGTCAATACCGTCAAAGCAGACGCTGCCGGAGGTGCAGGGCGACGCCCCGGTGATGCAGCCCAGCAAACTAGATTTGCCGGTTCCGGAACCGCCCACCACAACCACAAAGCTGTTGGGTTCCACCCCCATGCTAGTGCCGTCCACAATGTTCAGCGGCTTGCCGGTGTTGCGGTTTTTGACGGTTTTATACACATCCAGCAGTTCAATGCTGATGCCCACCTTATGCTCATGGTAGTGCAGCATTCCGCCGGAAAATGCAAACACCTGGGTGGGCACATTGATGACAGCGCCGTCCGTCAGCAGCTCATTGCGCACGCGGGTGCCGTTCAGGTAAGTACCGTTGGTGGAGCCAAGGTCATTCAGTTCATAGTGGCCGTCCTTATACACCACCTCGCAGTGGTGGCGGGAAACACGGTCGCTGGTCAGCTTCACATCGCAGTCCTCGCCGCGGCCGATCAGGATGCGGCGCTTGCGGCGCACATCCAGCTCCCGCAGCACGGTGGCGTTGGGCATTTCCCGCCGCAGGGCGGCGGCACCCTCGCCCTGGCGGATTTCCTCCACGCGGAAGGTGATTTCCTGTGTGGTTTCGTTGCCGTCGATATTCAGGCCGATCACATCCCCCGGCTGCAGTCACT
>ENA-OQDT01000927-OQDT01000927.1-human-gut-metagenome-genome-assembly--contig:-NODE-927-length-18470-cov-3.358883_pt1 | contig 18470 bp, 18 predicted proteins | sample MGYA00242786_ERZ504617 | MGnify/ENA primary metagenome ERZ504617 (study PRJEB26092, sample SAMD00036337) | human gut metagenome | host: Homo sapiens | study: EMG produced TPA metagenomics assembly of...
TCATCCAATGATTCCCAACGAACATCGTCACCAAACTTTCCTATCTTGAAATCAAGGCGCTCTCTGTCACTTGCATCCTTCAGCAAAGGGAATGCCTCTAAGGGACGGCTGAAAGTTTTCTCCACCATCCGTTTTCATATAAATGCGGTTAGCATCAAACCAAATGATCTTTTATTGTATCCATAACTTTCAGTTTTAATAATCATTCTCCATGATATTTTTAATTTTACTAATACAATATAGGGATAAATATTTATCCCCACAAATAAATAAGCAAAAAAATAGCGACAACTCTTTTCGACCACCGTTCCATAACCTATGATGTACAAAGGAACTGATTTCCCTCCTGTTTTCCTAACAATCATCATCCGGCACACGGGTTCTTGCGTGTCAGAGCAGAGCTGCCATTTAATTGGAAAGATAATAATTATCTAAAGAATATATTTGTAGTTAAAAAGTTTCCTACACAAGAAACTTTATCTATTTTTGTGGTATGAATACGAATTTGCAAAAAATAGGAGAACTTTTGGCCCAATGCCGAAAAAACAAAGGATTGACACAAGAAGAAGTCGGGGTGATGATTGGCGTCCAAAAAGCAATGGTTTCCAAAGTGGAAAACGGTCTGTGTGTTAATTTTGGCACTGTCAACCGCATAGCGGAGGCGTTGGGTGTCGAACCGATAGTGGCGCTCAAGTCCAAAAAGAAAGCGGACAAGAACCTAATCGATTATGTGATGACGGTCATTGTCGAATTTGCGCGCCGTCACGATTTGACAATCCGGGAGGCAAGCAATTATATCAGACGTTTCAAAGGCATTGATTTTCTCACCGAATTTTACGATGTGGAACACACGCTTTCTTTTAACGACTGTGTGGATGACCTGACCATCGTCTGCCAAAACAATGGAGGAACATTGCGATGATACTTTACCACGGTTCAAATACGGCAATCGACGGCATCGACCTCAACAGATGCCGCCCCTATAAGGATTTCGGCAGAGGATTTTACCTGACCGACATTAGGGAACAGGCCCAAAGGATGGCCGCAAGAACAGCGCGGATGTTCAGCGGAAACCCCACTCTGACTATGTTTGAGTTTGACCTTGAAGAAGCGCAGTCGAGCGAATTGAAAGTCAAGGTTTTCAAGGAGCCAGACTGGGAATGGGCACGTTTTGTCATGTCGAACCGCGATATAAACACTACTCAGCCTTGCCACGATTACGATATCGTAATTGGCCCTGTTGCCGATGATACCATTGCGCGCTTGCTACGTTTATACACCGAGAATTTTATTAACGAAGAACAACTATTGCACGAACTGACATTTTCGAAAGTGACTTCACAATATTTCTTTCACTCAGAGGCAGCGATTAAAATGCTGAAACGACTATGAACACGAATACCGCAAAATTCCTCTTTGAAGGAATATCCGCCGATGTAGTCCGTTACTTGGTGGAACGTAATGATATGGATTTGCAGGAAGCCATCTCCACATTCCACAATTCGGAGACATTCGTCAAACTGGAAGACTTCTCCACCGGCCTGTATATCGAAAGCCCGGCATACGTCTATGACCTGCTGATGTCGGAACTGAAAAACGGAAAGCTGGTGCAATAACAATAGGGCATTATTTATCTTCTGGTCATTTTATTCTTCAATCCATCCTACAATTTCCTGTGAAAGCGGACTGGTAGTAGAGCCGATTGAGGCAACCCATCTACCATTTTCATCAATCAGAAACTTATGAAAGTTCCACCCTATCTTAGCATCCGAAACCCCGTTTTCACTTTTATGCGTAAGCCATTGATAAAGGGGAGCTATATCTTTCCCCTTTACAGATATTTTAGCCATCATAGGAAAAGTCACTCCATAATTCAACGTACAAAACTCCTTGATTTCTTCATTCGTTCCGGGTTCCTGATGCAGGAAATTATTGGCAGGAAATCCGATAACGACAAAATCATCTTTTCCATATTTCTCATACAACTCCTCCAACTTGGCGTATTGGGGAGTGAAACCGCATTTAGATGCCACATTGACTACCAATACTTTCTTACCCTTGAACGTGGAAAGTGGCAAGTCCTTCCCGTCAATAGTCTTGACCGTAAAGTCATAAAAACTTTTTGCTGTGCACCAGCTACCGATGTAATCATGGTTACAATTATGCTTAATATAAATGTTTTCATTTGAAATGCTATTTTATAATAGAACAATTCATGAAATTGAAAAGTTTTCTCTGAAAGAAAAGATTGGCGGATACCTATCGGACAGCTTCCTCCATGTTACCAAAAAGAAAGAACCTTTGTTTTTTGGAGAAGCAGGGAAAAGAAAGTATCTTTGTATGCTATACATATCTCTTTTACCAGAGTTTATTCATAAAAAAACAATATAACTAATGGAATATGCACCTTCAAACAGGAAACGATTGCCATACGGTATGATGAACTTTGCAGACATCCGTTTCGACAATTATTATTATGTGGACAAAACCGCCTTCATCCCACTGATAGAACAGTCGGACCGGTTTTCTTCTTCATCCGTCCCCGGCGATTTGGCAAAAGTCTGACCTTGAGCATGCTGCAACATTATTATGATGTACGCACCCGCGATAAGTTTGACGCCCTGTTCGGAGACCTCTACATAGGAAAGCACCCCACGCCGGACCGCAACACCTATCTGGTGCTGAAACTCAATTTTTCCGGTATCAGCGGGGAATTGCACAACTACCGTCAAGGGATGGACGCACATTGCCAGACCATGTTCGACTATTTCTGCGATATCTATGCCGACTATCTCCCACAAGGTATCAAGGAGAAGCTGGATGAAAAATCAGGAGCGATAGAACAATTGGAATATCTGTTTACGGAGTGCAACAAGACTGAGCAGAAAATTTATCTTTTTATCGATGAGTATGACCACTTTACCAATGCCATTCTCTCCGATGCCGAAAGCCTGCACCGATACACTGAAGAGACACACAAAGAGGGTTACCTGCGCGCATTCTTCAACAAAGTGAAAGCCGGAACTGATTCCTGCATCAAGCGTTGCTTCATTACCGGAGTAAGCCCCGTAACCATGGATGATCTCACCAGCGGATTCAATATAGGTACCAATTACTCCCTCTCACCGGAGTTCAACGAAATGACAGGGTTCACGGAAAAAGAAGTGCGTGAGATGCTGACGTATTATTCCACAAACAGTCCGTTCAACCATACCGTCGGCCAACTGATAGATATCATGAAGCCGTGGTATGACAACTACTGCTTCGCACCGGAATGCTACGGAGAAACTACCCTGTACAATTCCAACATGGTTCTCTATTTTGTCAAGAACTATATTCTGCGTGGCAAAGCACCACAGAAAATGATAGAAAGCAACATACGCATAGACTACGAAAAACTCCGGATGCTGATTCGCAAGGACAAGGAGTTTGCTCATGATGCCTCCATCATACAAACCCTGGTAAGTCAAGGATATATCACCGGAGAACTGAAGGATAGCTTTCCGGCTGCGAATATTGTCGATCCGGACAATTTCGTGAGTCTGCTCTATTATTTCGGCATGCTTACCATCAGTGGAATGCATAAAGGAAAAAACAAACTCACCATTCCCAATCAGGTAGTGGAAGAGCAACTATACACCTATTTGCTGAATACATACAATGAGGCCGACCTTAGTTTCAGCAGTTATGAGAAAGACGAACTGGCCTCGGCTTTGGCATACGATGGTAACTGGCAGGCCTACTTCGGTTACATAGCCGACTGTCTGAAACGCTACGCCTCACAACGCGACAAACAGAAAGGAGAGTTTTTCGTACATGGATTCACACTGGCCATGACAGCGCAAAACCGCTTCTACCGTCCTATTTCCGAAGCGGATACACAAGAAGGATACGCTGATCTTTTCCTGTGTCCTTTGCTGGAAATCTATCCGGACATGAAGCACAGTTATATCATAGAGTTGAAATATGCCAAATACAAAGATTCTGAAAGTCGTGTGGAAGAACTGAGGCTGGAAGGGATCGCTCAGGCAAATCGTTATGCTGATTCCGACCGGGTGAAGAATGCTGTGGGCACCACACAGCTACACAAAATAGTAGTGGTCTATAAAGGAATGGAAATGAGAGTGTGTGAAGAGATAGTACCTTTGCATGAAACGCACAACTAAAGATATCTTTAAAGGAAAAAGAAGCTACAACGACTTATGAGCAAACAAGGAACCATCATTGTGATAGATGATAACAAAGGAGTGCTGTCGGCAGTAAAGCTATTGCTGAAAAATCATTTCGAACATATCGTCACACTGCCCTCACCCATCACACTGCCCGCTGCGTTACGTGAAGAAAATGCGCAAGTGGTGCTGCTGGATATGAATTTCAGCAGCGGACTGAATACCGGGAATGAAGGTCTGTACTGGTTACACGAGATAAAGAAAATACACCCCTCCCTGCCCGTAGTACTTTTCACAGCCTATGCTGACATAGACCTGGCAGTGCGCGGCATCAAGGAAGGAGCGACAGACTTCATCGTCAAACCCTGGGACAATGCCCGGCTGATAGAAACCTTGCTGTCTGCCTGCCGCAATTCCTCCAAGAACAAGAAGAGAGCGGAAATCCCTAAAACCGTATCTTCTATGTATTGGGGAGAAAGCAATGCCATGAAGCAACTGCGGACGCTGATAGAGAAAGTGGCGCAAACGGATGCCAATATTCTGATTACAGGAGAGAACGGCACAGGAAAAGAAATGCTGGCGCGGGAAATACACGCCTTGTCCAACCGATACCGGCGGGATATGATAACAGTGGACATGGGTGCCATCACCGAATCCCTGTTCGAAAGCGAACTGTTCGGCCATAAAAAAGGCTCGTTTACCGATGCCCATACCGACCGTGCTGGTAAATTTGAAGCCGCCCATGAAGGGACTTTGTTTCTGGACGAAATAGGCAACCTGCCCTATCACCTGCAATCCAAACTACTCACCGCCATTCAGAGCCGGAGCGTGGTGCGAGTAGGAAGCAACGAACCGATACCTGTCAACATACGTTTGATTTGCGCCACCAATTGTAATTTGGAAGAGATGGTGGCCAAAGGCAAATTCCGCGAAGATTTGCTTTACCGCATCAATACCATCCACATCGAGATTCCCCCTCTGCGGGAACGCAAAGAAGATATTATCCCTTTGGCCGAACGCTTTATAGACCGGTTCTGCAAACAATATGACAAAGGAAATATCCTTCTTTCTACCGGTGCGCAAGAAAAGTTACGGACATATCCGTGGTATGGAAACATACGCGAACTGGAACATGCCGTAGAGAAAGCGGTCATTATCAATGAAGATGGTATATTGAGTGAGGAACATTTTCATTTTCCCCGAAAAATAGCGGCTCCTGCGACAGAAACAAGTGTCTCTACACTGGAAGAGATGGAATTGCAAATGATTCAGAAAGCGATAGAGAAATGCAACGGAAACCTCTCGGCTGTAGCGGCACAGTTGGGAATTACCCGGCAGACGCTTTATAATAAGATGAAAAAATTCGGATTATGACCTATTATCTCATCTCATTCTTCACGATGGTTCAGGATGACAAAACAAATAACAATAATCTATTTTTAAACAGGAACTAAAGGAACATTCAAACGAAATAATAAATAATTAAGCTGTGAAACAATTCTTCTTCCGCCTATTTACCGTACTGGTTCTAGCCATTGACTGCACCTTACTAATCCAGCAGCGCAACTGGTTGTGGCTATGCGTAATCGTACCTTCATTCCTCGTTTCCATAGGCTGGTTTTACCGCCTGTACACTTTTAATACCCGGAAGATAGCCTTTCTGCTCGACGCCATCGAAAACGACGACCCCGCTGTTCGTTTTTACGAACATGCCTCCCCTGGCGATTCTTCCATGGTCAATGTCATGCTGAACCGTATCGCACGTATTTTGTACAATGTAAAACAGGAAACGGCACAACGCGAGAAGTATTATGAGCTCATCATGGACTTTGTAGAAACCGGCATAGTGGTACTGAACAGCAAAGGCTCCGTTTATCAAAAGAACAAAGAGGCCATGAATCTGTTGGGGCTGGATGTTCTGACTCATGTCAAACAACTCTCCCGCATCTCGGACGAACTGATGACTGCTTTGGAAAAAGCAGTTCCGGGTGACAAGCTGCAAATTCAGTTCAATACGGAACGGGGAACGGTGCATCTTGCCTTACGGGTGTCCGGCATCCGTATCAAAGACGAGGAACTCCGCATTATTGCCTTGAGTGATATCAATCGGGAATTGGATGAACGGGAAATAGATTCATGGATACGCCTTACCCGCGTGCTGACACACGAAATTATGAACTCCCTGACCCCGGTGACTTCCCTCAGCGAAACGCTGCTGGCTCTTCCCGGAGCAGAAAATGAAGAAATGAAACAAGGGCTGGAAACGATTCACTCTACAGGTAAAGGATTGATAAATTTTGTCATGTCTTATCGCAAACTGACACGACTGCCATCACCTGAGCCATCGCTGTTCTATGTCCGTCCTTTCCTGGAACGGATGATCCGACTGGCACAGCACCAGCATCCATGCCCCAACATCACCCTTTCCATCCTCGAAGCCCGGGAAGACCTGATAGTCTTTGCCGACGAGAACCTGATAGCCCAAGTGGTTACGAATCTGCTGAAAATGCGATTCAAGTCCATAGGTAATGCTCCCGACGGAAAGATCACCTTGAAAGCTTATTGTGATCCGCAAGAAAGTATCCGTATAGAGATAGCCAACAACGGTCCCGCCATTCCTCCCGATGCAGCCGGACAAATTTTTGTACCTTTCTTCACGACCAAAGAGGAAGGAAGCGGCATCGGACTGAGCCTGAGCAAACAAATCATGAGACTGAGCGGTGGCACACTGACCCTGCTGCCTTACAAGGAAAAGGGACAGGCCACTGTTTTTGTGCTGGTTTTTAATTAAAAATAAAAATGTACTAATGTGTCAGCCAATTACCATCCGGTACACAGCGCAGCCATTAGCAAATTAGCAAATTATTTAAAATGAAACATTCTCCTGAATTATTAGTTTATAAAGCCTCTGCCGGTTCGGGAAAAACATTCACACTGGCCGTGGAATATATAAAACTGCTGATACAGAACCCACGGGCATACCGTAATATACTGGCTGTGACTTTTACCAACAAGGCCACTACCGAAATGAAAGAGCGGATTCTGAGTCAGCTATACGGAATATGGATAAAGGATAAGGATTCTGATCCCTATTTTACAGAAAATCACAGAAGAACTGGAAATGCCCCAAGAAGACATAAGGACAGCCGCCGGTACGGCACTGCACTACATGATACACGATTACAGCCGCTTCCGGGTGGAAACCATTGACTCATTCTTCCAGTCGGTGATGCGCAATTTGGCACGGGAGCTGGAATTGGGTGCCAATCTGAATATCGAACTGAACAATATGGAAGTTCTGAGTGATGCCGTGGACTCCATGATAGAAAAGCTGGACCGACAATCTCCCGTACTCTATTGGCTGTTGGAATACATAGAAGAAAGAATAGCCGATGACAAGAGGTGGAATGTTTCCGGTGAGATAAAGAATTTCGGACGAAATATCTTCGATGAAGGATATATAGAAAAAGGAAACGGACTACGGGAAAAATTACGGGACAAAGACTGTATCAAGAATTACCGCGAAACGCTGCAAGCCATTTTGGAAGAGGTGCAGGAACAAATGAAAGGATTTGCCGACCAATTCTTCGGAATATTGGATACAAACGGGGTGAAAGTAGAAGATTTGAAAAACGGCTCCCGAGGTATAGCCAGCTATTTTAATAAATTACAATCGGGTAAACTGGATGACAGTGTCCGCAATGTAACAGTGGAAAAATGTCTGGACTGCCCCGACGAATGGGTGAAAAAAACCTCCCCCATACGCAACGCTATCCTAGGTCTGGCAGAAAAAGAACTGATTCCTCTGCTGAATGAATCGGAAAAATACAGAAGCCGGAACAATATGCTGGCCAATTCCTGCCAACTCTCCCTGCGCCACGTAAACAATATCCGTCTGCTGGCCAATATAGACGAAGAGGTACGCGAATTGAACCATGAAAACAACCGCTTCCTGCTGTCGGATACCAACGCGTTGCTTCATAACCTGGTAAAAGAAGGAGATTCCTCGTTTGTATTCGAAAAGATAGGAACAACCATACGCAACGTAATGATCGATGAATTTCAGGATACTTCGCGTATGCAATGGGACAATTTCCGTCTGTTGCTGCTCGAAGGTTTGTCTCAGGGAGCAGACAGCTTGATTGTAGGAGACGTGAAACAATCCATCTACCGCTGGAGAAACGGTGACTGGGGCATACTGAACGGATTGAAAACAAACATCGAAGCCTTTCCCGTCAAAGTAAAGACACTGACCACCAACCGCCGGAGCGCCGCAAACATCATTCACTTCAACAACGAAGTGTTTACAGCCGCCTGCGAGGTGTTGAACAACATTTACAAGGAAGAACAAAAAAAGGAATGCAAGGAACTGAAGGAAGCCTACAACGACGTGTGTCAGGAAACATACAAAGATCCCGGAAAAGGGTATGTCAAAGTGGAATTTCTATCGGATACGGAAGACATGACCTATATGGAAAACACCCTGCACCACCTAGGAGAAGAAGTGGAGCTGCTTGTGGCGCAGGGCGTGCAACTGAAAGATATTGCCATCCTGGTGCGCAAGAACAGAAGCATTCCTTTAATAGCCGATTACTTCGACAAGAACACCTCTTACAAAATCGTATCCGATGAGGCATTCCGACTGGATGCCTCACTGGCGGTATGTATGATAATGGATGGCCTGCGCTACTTGTCACAACCCGAAAACCGGATTGCCAAGGCGCAACTGGCTGCTGCCTATCAGAATGAAGTATTACATAAAGGAATAGACCTCAACACTCTATTGCTGAACGGAATAGATGATTATCTGCCATTCGATTTCATAAAAGAAGCGGAGCAACTTCGCCTCATGCCACTGTATGAGCTGATGGAAAAACTTTTCAATCTGTTCCAGATGTCCTGCATCGAACAACAGGATGCCTATCTGTGCGCCTTCTTTGATGCCGTGACGGAATATCTGCAAAGCAATTCTTCCGAATTATCCGCTTTTATCACCTACTGGGAAGAAAAAGCTAGGCAGCAAAACCATCCCTTCCGGCGAGGTGGAAGGAATTCGCATTCTCTCCATCCACAAGTCCAAAGGATTGGAATACCATACCGTACTGCTACCCTTCTGCGACTGGAAAATTGGAGAATGAGACTTACAATCATCTGGTATGGTGTGCTCCCCGGCAAGCTCCGTTTAGCGATCTTGACATTGTTCCCATCAACTATTCCACAGCCATGCAGCAATCCATTTATCGGGAAGAGTTCCTGAATGAACGCTTGCAATTATGGGTGGATAATCTGAACCTGCTTTATGTGGCATTTACCCGTGCCAAAAAGAACTTGATTATATATGGAAAGGCGGAACAGAAAGGAACGGTATCCGAATTGTTAGGAAGTGCCTTATCCGACATGACCGGAAAGAGCTATGCCACCGGAGAAGAAATATACGAACTGGGAACGCTCTATCTCTCATCTCACGAAGAGGAAAAACAAGTGTCCGGCAACAAGCTGCTGACTGTAGCCCGACGTTTGCCTATCCATCTGGAAACGCTGGAAACCAACATCGAATTCAAACAGTCCAACCGTTCTGCCGAATTTATCCGGGGAGAAGAGGAGACGGAAGACAAATACATCCGGCAAGGACAGTTGTTGCATAATCTGTTCTCCGTAATCCGTACCCCGGACGATGTGCCTCCCGCCATAGAACGCCTGCGTTTCGAAGGAATCATAGAGTCGGCACAACAGGAGGAACAAATACGAAAACTCACCGAATGGGCTTTGAGGCATCCGCTGGTCAAAGAATGGTATTCGGGCAGCTGGGAACTATACAATGAGTGTGCCATTATTTATCGGGAAAAAGGAGTGCTGCAAACCCGCCGTCCGGACCGCGTGATGATGAAAGACGGAGAGGTGATTGTGGTGGACTTTAAATTCGGTAAAAAGCGGAAAACTTACAACAAGCAGGTGAAAGAATATATGGATTTATTATCGGATATGGGATATGAGCATATCCGTGGCTATTTATGGTATGTATTTAACAACGAACTGGAGGAAATAGAATAATGGAAAGCTTTTTGAAACTGGTAGCAGCCGATTTATATAAACATACGGAAGGAAACCTGGCACATACAGCCGTGGTTTTTCCTAACAAACGTGCCGGACTTTTCTTTAATGAGTATCTCGCCCAAGAGTCGGAGTCACCTATTTGGTCGCCCGCATACGTCAGCATCAGCGAATTGTTCCGTAGCCTTTCTCCATGGGAAGTGGGTGATCCGGTAAAACTGGTATGCGAACTTTATAAGATATTCCGACGGGAAACTCAAAGTACGGAAACACTGGATGATTTCTATTTTTGGGGAGAAATGCTGATCAGTGATTTTGACGATGCCGACAAAAATAAAGTGGATACCGACAAACTGTTTTCCAATTTACAGGATCTGCGCAACATAATGGACGACTACACCTTCATTGACGATGAGCAGGAAGAAGCTATCCGGCAGTTCTTCCAGAACTTCTCCATCGAACGGAGAACAGCGCTGAAAGAACGGTTTATCTCTTTATGGGACGTATTGGGAAACATTTACAAAGGGTTCCGTGAATCCTTAGCTTCTCAAAACATTGCCTACGAAGGAATGATGTACCGCCACGTCATAGAGCACCTGGATGTGGACAAACTTCCATACGAGAAATATGTTTTTGTAGGATTTAATGTACTGAACAAAGTAGAACATACGTTGTTCACCCAATTGAAAGATGCCGGGAAAGCTGTTTTTTATTGGGATTACGACGAATTTTATATGAAGGAAAACAGACAAGCCGTCACCCATGAAGCCGGAGAGTTTATCCGCCGGAACTTACGCGACTTTCCTTCTCCTTTGTCCGGTGAGTTATTCAAAAATCTCTCGAAACCTAAAGAGGTACACTACATCGCATCTTCTACTGAAAATGCACAAGCCCGTTACCTGCCTCAATGGATACGAAACAATCTGACTACACCGGAAAAGGAAACCGCAGTCGTATTGTGTAACGAAGCATTGCTTCAGCCGGTCCTCCATTCATTGCCGGCAGAAGTAAAACATGTCAATATCACCATGGGATTTCCGTTATCGCAAACTCCTGTATATAGTTTCCTCATCGCCTTACTGGAGTTGCATACCCACGGATTTAATTTCAAAAGCGGCCGCTACACGTTTCAATCGGTTGTTACACTGTTAAAACACCCCTATACCCGGCAACTCACCGGTCAAGCCGAATTGTTGGAAAAAGAACTGACCCGGAACAACCGTTTCTATCCGTTACCCGGCGAATTGGGTAAAGATGAATTCCTTACCCGGCTTTTCACTCCGCTTTCCGGAAACCTGAATCTGTGCATACGCCTGTCCGAAACTTTGCAGCAAGTGGCAGGCATTTACCAGGCAAACACTTCCGGTACCGAAGACACAGATGCATTCAACCAACTTTACCGGGAGTCGCTTTTCAAAGCCTATACCACCATCAACCGGTTCCGCACACTGATAGAAGAAGATGAATTAACCGTACAGAGCGAAACATTCCGGCGATTGCTGGTCAAGGTCTTGTCAGCGACCAATATTCCATTCCATGGCGAACCGGCCATTGGTATGCAGGTCATGGGGGTATTGGAAACACGCAACCTGGATTTCCGCCACTTGGTATTACTATCGGTCAATGAAGGGCAGCTTCCCAAATCGGGAGGAGACTCTTCCTTTATTCCTTACAACCTGCGCAAAGCTTTCGGAATGACTACTATAGAGCATAAGATTGCCGTATATGCATACTATTTCTATCGTCTGCTGCAACGGGCAGAAAGGATTACCTTGATGTACAATACCAGTTCGGACGGACTGAACCGCGGCGAATGGAGCCGTTTCATGCTGCAATTCCTGATTGAATGGCCTCACCCCATCACACGTCAGTTTCTGGAGGCCGGACAGTCCCCCCAAGGCACCTCGCCTATCACTGTAGAAAAGACCCCGGATGTCATGCGCCGGATGCAAAGCCTGTTTGATGTCCGTGCCAATCCCAAAGCAAAATTTTCTCCATCAGCCTTGAACTATTACCTGGATTGTCCTTTAAAATTTTATTATAGGTACGTAGCCGGTCTCTCCGCCCCCGATGAAGTGAGTGCGGAAATAGACTCTGCCACATTCGGGAGTATTTTCCATTACGCCGCCGAGCATATTTATAAAGACCTGACCACTCATGGCAAAGTCATTAATAAGGAAGCATTGGAAACGTTGCTACGCAATGAAGTGAAGCTGCAAGATTATGTGGATACAGCATTCAAGAAATTATTCTTTAATGTTCCGCAAAACGAGAAACCGGAATATAACGGCGTACAACTTATCAACTCTGCCGTTATTGCAAGATATTTAAAACAACTTTTACAAAATGATTTACGTTACGCTCCCTTCACTTTTATTGCATCGGAAATGGAAGTGGATGAACCCATCGACATACAAACACCCAAAGGAGTCATAAAATCACGTATCGGGGGAATTATTGACCGTATGGACAGCAAGGATGGCACACTCCGTATTGTGGACTACAAGACAGGCGGTGATGCAGACACCCCACCCCATGTGGAATCTCTGTTTATTCCGGACAAGAAACGTTCCAACTATGTATTCCAGACGTTCCTGTATGCCGCCATCATGTGCCGCAAGCAACCAACGATGAAGATAGCTCCGGCCCTTCTCTATATTCATCGGGCCGCTACAGAAACCTATTCTCTCGTTATACAAATGGGCGAGCCACGAAAGCCCAAAGAGGCTGTGGAAGATTTCAGTAAATATGAAAAAGAATACCGTGAACGACTTCAAGGATTATTAGAAGAGATATTTAATCCGGAAAAATCATTTACCCAAACAGAAATCATAGAAAAATGTACCTATTGTGATTTCAAGGCACTATGTAAAAGATAGACTATAGTGGTTAGTGGTTAATACCTGCGGCATGACAGCGCAGTCCACTAATCACTAACCACTGATCTGCCACACTATTCCAACGCTCTCTGTCTGCAAAAGCATCCACAGAATTTATCTTCCACATTCTCTATCGGTGCTTTGAAAATACCATAGACGGAAGACCCCGAGCCACTCATGGCGGCATACACTGCCCCCAAATCATACAATTCATCTTTTATAGCAGCAATCTCAGGGAACTTTTTGAAGACACTATCTTCAAAATCATTCTTCATACTGTTTTTCCATGTTTCCATAGGTTGCTTTACAATTTCTTTCAAAGAAACAGCCGGACGCACAGGCTTTATTTCGGCAAACGCATCCCGGGTGGACACAAAGATATCAGGTTTAATCAAAATTATATGGTATCCCTTTAATGACAATTCCACAGGCTCGAACAGATTCCCTATTCCGGTAGCGAAAACAGGTTTGTTCCGAATGAAAAAAGCACAGTCTGCCCCTAGTTTTACCGCATATTCCTCCATCCGTTCCGTACTGAGTTCCAATGAAAATTTATCATTCAGAAGCTTTATCATACAAGCGGCATCTGATGATCCGCCACCTAGTCCGGCACCCGCCGGTATATGCTTGTACATGTGTATATCTACCGGCAACAGTCCGGGATAGTCTTTTTTTAATAACTTATAGGCTTTTACTACCAGATTATCTTCGGGTTCACCCTCCAAAGGAGATCCGCTTATGTGTAAAGTGTATTCTTTGTCATTGTTTTCCCGCCGCGTCACTTCCAGAGCGTCTTGCAGGTTTATCGGATAAAATATGGTTTCCAGATTGTGGTATCCATCCGGGCGCTTTTCTACAATATTAAGTCCCAAATTAATCTTTGCATTAGGAAATGTAATCATATTCTGTTCTTTAAATAGTTATTTTTAGTGTGTTTCGTTAGATTGTTGCCCGTTCTACAAAGATGCACGCCATCTTTTATCCGGACAGAGCGCCAAATATAGAACAAACTTTTCATTTTACCATATAAAAAAACCATTTACTGTCCAGATTGTTCATTTCTCCGTATATTCAGGTTCATATTTCTTTTATTATTTTTGGGAATGGACGAGTGTCCAACTCAGCAAAAAGTTCTATCTTTGCCCTACTTTAAACAGACGACAATGGCAGAAACGAGAAAAATGACACGTACTCCCAAAACTTCGAAAGCAAAGCCTGTTGACGAATACGGACATTTACAGCCCCAGGCACCTGAGCTGGAGGAAGCTGTATTGGGAGCCTTAATGATAGAAAAAGATGCTTACTCATTAGTAAGTGAGATTCTTCGTCCCGAATCTTTTTATGAACGCCGTCACCAACTTATTTATTCGGCTATTACCTCTTTGGCTTTACGCCAGCAACCAGTCGATATCTTGACTGTGGCCGAACAATTACGCAGCACCGGTGAACTGGAAGATGCAGGCGGTCCTTTTTACATAACACAGCTAAGCGGCAAGGTAGCCTCTTCCGCACACATAGAATATCACGCACGTATCATCGCGCAGAAGTTTCTTGCACGCGAACTGATTACCTTTTACCAGCAACATCCAGACAAAGGCTTTCGACGAAACCCAAGACGTGGACGACCTGATGCAGGAAGCGGAAGGAAAACTGTTCGAAATCTCGCAGCAGAACATGAAGAAGGATTATACGCAAATCAACCCTGTCATCCAGGAAGCGTATGAGATGCTTCAAAAAGCGGCGGCACGAACGGACGGGCTGAGTGGTCTGGAAAGCGGTTTCCATGCATTGGACAAAATGACCTCGGGCTGGCAAAATTCCGACCTGGTGATTATTGCCGCCCGCCCCGCTATGGGTAAAACGGCTTTTGTGCTTTCCATGGCAAAGAACATGGCGGTAAATGCGAAAATCCCTGTGGCTTTGTTCTCTCTTGAAATGTCCAACGTACAGTTGGTCAACCGTATGATTGTCAACGTGTGCGAAATTCCGGGTGAGAAAATCAAGAGTGGTCAGTTGGCTCCGTATGAATGGGGACAACTGGATTATAAAATAAAAGAATTATACGATGCTCCGATGTATGTGGATGACACACCATCCTTGTCCGTCTTTGAATTACGCACCAAAGCACGACGGCTTGTACGCGAGCATGGAGTAAAAATCATTATCATTGACTACCTTCAGTTAATGAATGCCAGCGGAATGTCATTCGGTAGCCGTCAGGAAGAGGTCAGTACCATTTCACGTTCACTGAAGGGGTTAGCCAAAGAACTGAACATCCCCATCATCGCACTGAGCCAGCTGAACCGTGGTGTGGAAAGTCGTGAGGGTATTGACGGAAAACGCCCCAGCTCAGTGACCTCCGTGAATCCGGAGCCATTGAGCAGGATGCCGATATGGTATGCTTTATCCACCGCCCGGAATACTATAAAATCTACTCGGATGAAAAAGGGAACGACTTGCACGGTATGGCAGAAATCATTATCGCCAAGCACCGTAACGGTGCCGTAGGTGATGTACTGCTGCGTTTCCGTGGCGAATTCGCCCGCTTCCAGAATCCGGACGATGATGTCATCGTGCCTATGCCGGGTGAGGCACCGGGTATTATCCGTTCCAAAATGAACGGTGGCGGCAACAGTGTACCTCCCCCATCTCCTGATGCCGCACCTGCCGACAATAATCCGTTCGGAGCCCCTATTCCCGAAGGACCTTTACCGTTCTGACATTTATTTATCCCTCACAGAATTAACACGGATTATTTCCCTCAAAGAAAAATCTGTGTTAATCTGAGTAATCTGTGATGGATAAATAACAGGATAAAAGAAAATAATTACTAAATTTGCAGGTCATTTGGAAATACATAAAAAATATCATATATGAATATCTCTTATAATTGGCTGAAAGAATACGTCAACTTCGATTTGACACCGGATGAAGTGGCCGAAGCGCTGACTTCCATCGGTTTGGAAACCGGAGGCGTAGAAGAAGTCCAAACAATTAAAGGTGGTCTGGAAGGTATTGTCATCGGCGAAGTGCTGACTTGCGAACCTCATCCCAATTCAGACCACATGCATGTTACTACTGTGAATTTGGGACAAGGCGAACCGGTACAGATTGTCTGTGGAGCCGCTAACGTAGCTGCCGGACAGAAAGTGGTGGTTGCCACATTGGGCACCAAGCTATACGATGGCGAAGAATGTTTTACCATCAAGAAATCAAAGCTCCGCGGAATTGAATCTATGGGTATGATCTGTGCCGAAGACGAAATCGGTATCGGAAACAGCCACGAAGGTATCATCGTACTGCCGGCGGATGCTGTTCCGGGTACTCCCGCTAAAGATTATTTCAATATCAAAAGCGAATACGTACTGGAAGTGGATATCACCCCGAACCGTGCGGACGCCTGCTCACATTACGGCGTGGCCCGAGATCTGTATGCCTACCTGATTCAAAACGGCAAACAAGCCACTTTAAAACGTCCGTCTGTAGAAGCGTTTAAAGTGGATAACCATGATATGGACATCGCCATTGAAGTAGAGAATACAGAAGCATGTCCGCGTTATGCCGGAGTTTCCATAAAAGGGGTAACTGTAAAAGAGAGTCCCGAATGGCTGCAAAACAAATTACGCCTGATTGGAGTACGTCCTATCAATAATATCGTGGATATCACCAACTACATCCTTCACGCATACGGCCAGCCCCTGCACTGTTTTGATGCAGATAAGATTAAAGGTGGTAAGATTGTAGTGAAGACTGTTGCCGAAGGTACTACATTCGTTACTTTGGACGAAGTGGAACGCAAATTATCCGACAAGGACCTGATGATATGCAACACTGAAGAACCGATGTGCATTGCCGGCGTATTCGGTGGTCTGGATTCGGGAACAACCGAGCAGACAGTAGATGTATTTTTGGAAAGCGCTTATTTCAACCCGACTTGGGTACGTAAAACAGCCCGTCGCCATGGATTGAGTACAGACTCTTCTTTCCGTTTCGAACGTGGTATTGACCCCAACGGAACTATTTATGCATTGAAAGAAGCGGCTTTACTGGTTCAAGAACTGGCAGGAGGTACTATTTCTTCTGAAATTAAAGACAACTACCCTGCCCCGATAGCCGATTTTACAGTAGAGCTGAATTATGAGAAAGTCCACTCACTGATAGGAAAAACCATACCGGTGGAAACCATAAAGAGCATTGTCACCAGTCTTGAAATGAAGATTGTGAACGAAACACCCGAAGGCTTGACTTTACAAGTTCCCCCCATATCGTGTGGATGTGCAACGTGATTGCGATGTAGTAGAAGACATTCTCCGTATCTACGGATATAATAATGTGGAGATTCCTACTACCTTGAAATCCAGCCTGACCACCAAAGGTGAAGTGGATTACTCCCAGAAATTACAAAATCTGATTTCAGAGCAACTGGTAGGTTGTGGTTTCAATGAAATACTGAACAATTCACTGACCGCCGCTTCCTATTACGAAGGGTCGGAAACATACAAGAACGAAAATTTGGTTTACTTGATGAACCCATTGAGTAACGATTTGAACGTGATGCGTCAAACTTTGTTATTCGGTGGTTTGGAAAGTATCCAGCACAATGCCAATCGTAAGAACGCCGATTTGAAATTCTTTGAATTCGGTAACTGCTATTTTTATAACGCAGAAAAGAAAAACCCGGAAAAAGTGCTTGCGGCTTATGCTGAAGAATATCATTTAGGATTATGGGTAACCGGCAAACGCGTCAGCAATTCATGGGCCCATCCCGATGAAAACAGCAGTGTTTACGAATTAAAAGCATATGTGCTGAACATCTTTACCCGTTTGGGATTGAATTTCGGCAACGTGGTATTCGGCAACCTGACCAACGATATCTATTCAACAGCCATCAGCGTACACACACGTGGCGGCAAGTTATTGGCCACCTTCGGCATCATCAGCAAGAAGATTCAAAAAGCATTCGATATAGACAATGAGGTATATTATGCAGAAATCAACTGGAAAGAACTGATGAAAGCCATCAAGTCGGCTAAAGTCAACTTTAAAGAACTTTCCAAGTTCCCGGCTGTGAAACGTGACTTGGCTTTGTTGATTGACAAGAACATACAGTTTGCAGAAATCGAAAAAATAGCCTATGAGACTGAAAGAACTGCTGAAAGAAGTAGAATTGTTTGATGTTTATGAAGGCAAGAATCTGGAACCGGGTAAAAAAAGTTATGCAGTGAGCTTCTTGTTACAGGATGATCGTCTTCCTGCTCATTGTCATCATCGTATGATTCCTTGTATACACGCAGGAAACCGTCAAAAGTAATCACCTCGCCGGTAGCGATAAATTTCTCGCTACTGTTGCTGATTACAATAGTAGCCGTTG
>ENA-OQDT01000928-OQDT01000928.1-human-gut-metagenome-genome-assembly--contig:-NODE-928-length-18440-cov-6.439961_pt1 | contig 18440 bp, 12 predicted proteins | sample MGYA00242786_ERZ504617 | MGnify/ENA primary metagenome ERZ504617 (study PRJEB26092, sample SAMD00036337) | human gut metagenome | host: Homo sapiens | study: EMG produced TPA metagenomics assembly of...
CAGTTTGAAAGGACATATTGAAAATGTTGCTTCTCTGGATGCCCTGCTGTCCAGTATCAGTCAGGAACGGATCAACCGGGAATTGGCGCAGGAATATGCCGCACAGATCAGAGTAAATGAAAAGCGTAGTGGCACAGACCGAGGGCATTTAAGGCAAAACTCTATGAAAATCTGGTGAGTGGAATTCTGACAAAGGAAGAATTTCTCTCTTATAAGCGAAAATACAATGCAGATATTGAACTGTTCCAAAAGGTATTTATCCAATACGATTTTTATGTCTTTTGCAACTTTTGTCCTGAAAAGAACCTTCTCACCCCGAGAAATCTGGAGAGAGGCGTCTTTAGGAGTTCTCAACTCAAAGTGTCCAGTTGCATCAGTCTTTGTAGACGATGAAGTTCCATACATAGTAATAGTGACTCCTTCCATAGGCTTTCCTTCCTTATCCATTACAATACCCGAAGCTAATACCCACTTATCCGAATTTCTTTCCGTTTCAACACGGATCGTAGTTTTACCCTCCCCGCTATTCTCAATACGTGATACTCCACGTACTTCATTTGCCGGAATATTTTTCAATTCTTCTTCCGAGGCTTCCTTACCATCAATAAAGAATACCATCTTCCTTGTAGGGACGGTTTTATCACCTTTTATATTCATCGCTACCTCCCAGGCATTGTTATAGGGACGTTGCGGATTCTTATTGCGAGCTTCATATTCCTCCTCAGAAAGCAAGTCTATCAAAATCACTCCATTCTTCGCCTTCTTACCATAAGCCTCCAAAGCAGCCTCTGATTTCAAGACAGAAAAGCTTTTTATACGATCCGGAGAAATCTTAGACAAAGCATTAGGTTCCAAAACTTCTTTACCGTCAATCACTACTAATGGTTCCTCACCATCATATACACCACGCATGGGAAGTCCGCCAATGCCGGGGACAGAGTTCTGTTTAGGAAATGATTCGGTTTTAGTCTTAAATTTAGCCTGAGTTTTAGTAATTCGAAAGTGGTTATCCGCATTCGGCAGTAATTCAATATCATAAACACCATGTTTTCCTTTCTCGCCATAGATAGAAAGGGCCGCATCACTACGTAATATAGACACAGTCTTTATTCGATTCGGGTTAGCTTCATCATTCATTATCGAATACAATGTATCTTTAGATATTTCCTTACCATCTACCAATATAAGAGGCTTATTTGATTCCGATATCCGTTCAAAACGGCCACCATATAAAACAACCGAACTTCGCTTGGAAGCAACGGAATCATTGAATATTACAACTGAATCTGCTGAATATACAGTCGATGAATCCTTAGAAACCCAACGTCCTCCATACATTTTTGATTTCTCAGGCACTACATAGGGCTTAGCTTTCAGGGAATCTTTCAGCACATCTTTGGTGATTTCTTCCACTTTTGCTTCTACAATTGCAGCCAAATCATTAACTTTGACGGCAGAAATCTCATCAGCCTTTTCAGAGATTTCGGGACGGGCAAAAGCGGTTACTGCAATAGCTGCCAACGGAAGTACATATAAGTACTTCAAACGTGCCCAAGGATTCGATTTTTCTTTTAACATCATAGTGATACGTTTTTTAAGTTTACTGTGATTAAAGCTGTTGGCCATAGAGTAGAGCCTTGTGCCAACGGCTTTTTTTATTAATAATAATTGATAATCTCTAGCGTTTATACCCTCATTAATGACCGCTTCGTCGGCTTCGTATTCATGGATATTCTGCAATTCCTGTTTCAATAACCACGCTCCAGGATTAAACCACTGAAAGAATATACAGATATCTGCTATGAGCAAGTCCCAAGAATGGTGCTTTCTGATATGCGCACATTCGTGAATCAGTATTTCACGTCCGTTCTCCTCCAAATCAGTTCGTGAAATCACAACAAACTTCATCCAACTGAAGGGTGCCACATTCCGGTCATGAACCAACAAAACAGTATGTTTATCTATCTGTCTCCGTTGCGCCGTATTCATTAACCGAACAAGACGGAATAAAGAATAGACATTCCGGCAAACAAGGAAAAATATGCCCGCTATATAAAATAGAAGAACTATTTCTATCCAATGCACTGGGCTTCTCCACGTATCTACCAAATCATCTCCTTCCACTACTGTTGTCACCTGGGTTTCCTGATGATTCTCTGCCATAACAAGTAGTTGTTCAATTGTCAGTACTGCCTGATTTATTTCATTCTGCGGCGCCTTGGTCACTTCAATCAGCGGAAGCAACAAAGAAAACACGAGAATGCCCAACAACGCAATCCGGTTAAAACGGTAGAACGTTTCTTTACTCAACAGCAGCCTGTAAAACAAATAAAACAATGACAGGCACACCCCCGATTTTAGTATATAGACGAAAAAGAATCCCATATATAGATTAATTCCAGTTAGTTCTCTGCCAATTTCTTCTCAAACTCCTCCAAATAGGAAGGATTCTTTTTAGATGCCAACACCCAAATGCCTTTCTTGGCTTTACTACCAAACTTAGATTCCAGATTCGTCGACTCCGGCAAAATTTCCCATACATCATGCAACAGATCATCCGGAGATAAGCTCTTCAACTGCTGGTAAGAAATTTCTTTTCCATCCAAAAGAATAAGCTGTCCATCATGCCCGGTTCCTCCATCCGTACAATAAATCTTAAAGAAATCCTTCACATAATAAATGCACTTCACAGTATGAGAGGTCTTCACTTCATGAGCAAGTGCAGGATGAGCGTTCTGCTGCTTTTTAACTCCATAGAGTTCATTCAACGATTTAAGCATTCCTTTTTTTACCCGATGAACAAAATCCGCCAAGTCACTTTCTGTCCACGGAGTAGTGGAAGACAAACGTAGTATTCCTTTCTCCTTTTGGTAAACACCTTTCCGATAACTGATGACATTATCATCAGAACTTGATTCCGAAATTGACCATCCTGCATATCCCACAGGGATATGCATTTTTAGAGTATCGATTTCTATAATTTGTACAGTGTCCGATTCTGCATAACTCTTAGAAACCAGAATCTCTTCGAAATGTCTCACATCCAATGTATCCTGTATGAATGCATTTCCCTCCTGATTATTCATATTCAGAAGATTCGGACGGGCAAAAAGAACAGCTGTAATAGCTGCCAACGGAAATACTATCAAGTATTTTGATAATTTCCAAGGATTTGATTTTTTCTTCAACATCATAGTAATACGTTTTTTAAGTGAACTGTGATCAAAACTATTCACCATAGAATACAGCCTTGTTCCAACAGTCTTTTGAATTAATAAAAGCTGATATTTCTTTGCATCAATCCCTGCTTTCAGAACTGATTCATCTGCTTCAAACTCATGTACAGTTTTCAATTCTTTTCTGAATAGCCACATTGCAGGATTAAACCACTGGAACAAAAGGCAAATCTCCGCCAATAATAGGTCCCGGAAATGTTTGTGCATGATATGCGCATACTCATGAGCTATAATTTCTTCGCCATACTCCTCCAAGTCCTGCCGGGATAGCACAATATAGTGTCTCCAACTAAACGGTGCCACATTTTGCTGATGGACCACCAATCTGATTTTTCCTTTCCAACACTTCTTCTCACTGTTACGAATCAAACGGTATATACATGCTATGGAAAATATGTAACGCAACAATAACAGCAATGCTCCACCCAGATACAGAAATCCCAAATTGCCAAGGGTCAAAATAGTGAAATCAGACCTTTCTTTCTCTAATTGTGTATGTAACGTAGTTGTTGTGACCTGCTCCATTTTCTGCAAATCATGTTCTTGCTCCGTTTCTTCTTCCGGAATATTCAGACGTTCAAACACTTGTTCAATCTGTGGTAAATGGAAGTTCTGTGAAACTTTGAGCGAAGGAATGACAAATGCAACCAATATAAGTCCGATCAACACCATCCGGTTGAATCGATGAAATGTCTCCTTGCTTAGCCAAAAGCGGTAGAATAAATAAAAAACAGACAGACAAACAGAACGATGATGCTAACCGTGCGCTGATGGGATCCAACATGCAGCGTCAGGCAGTACCGCTTCTTACAACAGAAGCTCCTGTAGTAGGAACTGGTATGGAAACAAAAGCGGCTGTTGACTCAGGTGTATGCGTTCTGGCTAAGAAGTCCGGTACCGTTCTTCGTTCCACATCTACAGATATCAGTATCAAGAATGATGATGGAACAAAAGATGATTATCATCTTACAAAATTCCTCCGCAGTAACCAGAGTAACTGCTACAACCAGAAGCCGATCGTATTCCAGGGTGAACATGTAGAAGCAGGACAGGTTATCGCAGATGGTCCGTCTACTGCAAATGGTGAGCTTGCTCTTGGTAAGAACCCGCTGATCGGATTCATGACATGGGAAGGTTACAACTATGAGGATGCTGTTCTGTTAAGTGAGAGACTGGTACAGAACGATGTCTATACTTCTGTTCATATTGAAGAATATGAAGCAGAAGCACGTGATACAAAACTTGGACCGGAAGAGATCACAAGAGATGTTCCGGGTGTCGGTGATGACGCACTGAAAGATCTGGATGAGCGTGGTATTATCCGTATCGGTGCAGAGGTTCGTGCCGGCGATATTCTTGTTGGTAAAGTTACTCCTAAGGGAGAGACAGAACTGACAGCAGAAGAGCGTCTTCTTCGTGCAATCTTTGGTGAGAAAGCAAGAGAAGTTCGTGATACTTCCCTTAAGGTTCCTCACGGAGAATATGGTATTGTTGTAGATGCCAAAGTATTTACAAGAGAGAACGGCGATGAGCTGTCTCCTGGAGTAAATCAGTCTGTTCGTATTTATATCGCTCAGAAACGTAAGATTTCTGTTGGCGATAAGATGGCTGGTCGTCATGGTAACAAGGGTGTCGTTTCCCGTGTACTTCCAGTTGAAGATATGCCATTCCTTCCAAATGGCCGTCCGCTTGACATCGTGCTGAACCCTCTGGGTGTACCTTCCCGTATGAATATCGGACAGGTCCTGGAGATCCACTTAAGTCTTGCAGCCAAGGCACTTGGATTCAATGTTTCCACACCTGTATTCGATGGTGCGAGCGAGGTTGATATCCAGGATACACTGGAACTGGCAAATGATTATGTAAATATTGAAGATTTTGAAGAATTCCGTGCAAAATATCAGGATGTACTTGCTCCTGACGTTATGGAATATCTTGATGAGCACAAAGACCACAGAGAACTGTGGAAAGGTGTTCCGATTTCCAGAGATGGTAAAGTTCAGCTTCGTGACGGACGTACCGGTGAGTACTTCGATGGACGTGTAACTATCGGTCACATGCATTACCTGAAACTGCATCATCTGGTAGATGATAAGATCCATGCACGTTCAACTGGTCCATACTCCCTTGTAACACAGCAGCCTCTGGGTGGTAAAGCTCAGTTCGGTGGACAGCGTTTCGGAGAGATGGAGGTTTGGGCTCTGGAGGCATATGGTGCTTCCTACACACTGCAGGAGATCCTGACAGTGAAGTCCGACGATGTTGTAGGACGTGTTAAGACCTATGAAGCGATCATCAAGGGTGACAATATCCCTGAGCCGGGTATTCCGGAATCCTTCAAGGTACTTCTCAAAGAACTTCAGTCTCTGGGTCTTGATGTCAAAGTACTCAAAGATGACAATACAGAAGTACACCTTCTGGAAACAGTAGATTATGGTGATACAGATCTTCGTTCCGTAATCGAAGGTGACAGCAGACATCACAGAGAAGAAGAGTCCTTCGGCAAACATGGTTATACCAAACAGGAATTTGAAGGCGAAGAACTCGTAGATGTAGAAGAAGAGGATGAGGGCGAAGAGGATTTCCTGGACTTCGACGATTCCTATGATGATGATGACGACAAGTAAGAAAGGGGAAAGAATACATGGCAGAATCAACAACTACCAATGAAACATATCAGCCAATGACTTTCGATGCCATCAAGATTGGACTGGCGTCCCCTGAGAAGATCAGAGAATGGTCCAGAGGTGAGGTAACAAAACCGGAGACCATCAACTATCGTACTCTGAAACCAGAGAAGGACGGTCTTTTCTGTGAAAGAATTTTCGGACCAAGCAAGGACTGGGAGTGCCACTGCGGTAAATACAAAAAAATCCGCTATAAAGGTGTTGTCTGCGACCGATGCGGCGTAGAAGTAACCAAATCTTCTGTACGAAGAGAGCGTATGGGACATATCGAGCTTGCAGCTCCGGTATCCCATATCTGGTACTTCAAGGGAATCCCATCCCGTATGGGGCTTATCCTTGACCTGTCTCCGAGAACATTGGAAAAAGTTTTATACTTTGCAAACTATATTGTACTGGATCCGGCTGACTCCGGACTTCAGTACAAACAGGTTCTCACTGAGAAAGAATATCAGGATGCCCGTGAAGCATACGGATACAATTTCCGTGTTGGAATGGGTGCAGAATCTATTATGGAACTTCTCAAAGCGATCGATCTTGAGAAAGATGCTGAGGAACTCAAGACAGAACTGGTAGATGCAACTGGACAGAAACGTGCCAGAATCATCAAGAGACTGGAAGTTGTAGAATCTTTCCGTGAATCCGGAAACCGTCCGGAGTGGATGATCATGACTGCAATCCCGGTTATCCCGCCAGATCTTCGTCCTATGGTACAGCTCGATGGTGGACGTTTTGCAACATCTGACCTGAATGATCTGTACAGAAGAATCATCAACCGTAACAACCGTCTGAAACGTCTTCTGGAACTGGGAGCACCGGATATCATTGTTCGTAATGAGAAACGTATGCTTCAGGAAGCAGTAGACGCGCTGATCGACAATGGTCGTCGTGGCCGTCCGGTAACAGGACCTGGAAACAGAGCTCTCAAATCCCTTTCTGACATGCTGAAAGGTAAATCCGGACGTTTCCGTCAGAACCTTCTTGGTAAACGAGTTGACTATTCCGGACGTTCTGTTATCGTCGTTGGACCTGAACTGAAGATCTATCAGTGTGGTCTTCCGAAAGAAATGGCAATCGAGCTTTTCAAACCTTTCGTTATGAAAGAGCTTGTTGCAAACGGAACTTCCCACAACATCAAGAATGCCAAGAAAATGGTAGAGAAACTTCAGCCGGAAGTATGGGATGTACTGGAAGATGTTATCAAAGAACATCCTGTTATGCTGAACCGTGCACCTACACTGCATCGTCTGGGTATCCAGGCATTTGAGCCGATTCTTGTAGAAGGTAAAGCTATCAAACTTCATCCGCTCGTTTGTACCGCGTTCAACGCCGACTTCGATGGTGACCAGATGGCTGTTCATCTTCCGCTTTCCCAGGAAGCTCAGGCAGAGTGCCGTTTCCTTCTGCTTTCACCAAACAACCTTCTGAAACCTTCAGATGGTGGTCCGGTAGCCGTTCCTTCACAGGATATGGTCCTTGGTATTTACTATCTGACACAGGAGAGACCAGGAAATCCGGGCGAAGGCAAATACTTCAAGAGCGTAAACGAAGCAATCCTTGCTTACGAAAATAAAGTTATCACATTACAGTCCAGAATCCATGTACGCTGCACAAGAAAACTGGCAGATGGAAGAGAGCTGACAGGAACTGTAGAGTCCACACTTGGACGTTTCCTGTTCAACGAAATTCTTCCGCAGGACCTTGGATATGTAGACAGAAGCATTCCGGGTAATGAACTTCTTCTTGAGGTTGATTTCCTGGTAGGTAAGAAACAGCTGAAACAGATCCTTGAGAAAGTCATCAACACTCACGGAGCTACCAAGACCGCAGAGGTTCTCGACTCCATCAAGGCTATGGGTTACAAATATTCTACCCGTGCAGCTATGACAGTATCCATTTCTGATATGACTGTGCCGCCTCAGAAACCTGAGATGATCCAGAACGCACAGAATATCGTTGACAAGATCACAAAGAACTACAAACGTGGTCTTATTACAGAAGAAGAGCGTTACAAAGAAGTTGTTGAGACATGGAAGAAGACTGACGATGAGCTTACCAAAGCCCTTCTGAACGGTCTTGATAAATACAACAACATCTTCATGATGGCTGACTCCGGTGCCCGTGGTTCCGATAAGCAGATCAAACAGCTTGCCGGTATGCGTGGTCTGATGGCCGATACAACTGGTCACACTATCGAGCTTCCTATCAAGTCAAACTTCCGTGAAGGTCTTGAAGTACTGGAATACTTCATGTCCGCGCATGGAGCTCGTAAAGGTATGTCCGATACCGCTCTTCGTACAGCCGACTCTGGTTACCTGACCAGACGAATGGTTGACGTATCTCAGGAACTTATCGTTCGTGAAACAGACTGCTGTGAAAACAGACCGGAGATCTCTGGTATGTATGTCAAAGGCTTCATGGATGGCAAGGAAGAGATCGAGAACCTTCAGGAACGTATCACAGGACGTTTCTCCTGCGAGACCATCACAAACAAAGATGGTGAAGTTCTTGTTAAAGCAAACCATATGATTACACCAAGACGTGCAGCACGTATCATGAGTGAGGGTGTAAACGCTAACGGTGGTCCGATCGAAGAAGTTAAGATCCGTACGATCCTGACCTGTAAGTGCAAGGTTGGTGTCTGCGCTAAATGTTACGGTGCAAATATGGCAACTGGTGAAGCTGTTCAGGTTGGAGAATCTGTTGGTATCATCGCAGCACAGTCTATCGGTGAGCCTGGTACACAGCTTACCATGCGTACATTCCATAGTGGTGGTGTAGCCGGTGGAGATATCACACAGGGTCTTCCTCGAGTTGAGGAGCTTTTTGAGGCAAGAAAACCTAAGGGTCTTGCTATCATCACAGAAATCCCTGGTGTTGCAGTTATCAACGATACCAAGAAAAAACGTGAGATCATTGTTACCAATCCGGAAGACGGCGACTCCAAGACTTACCTGATCCCTTATGGATCCCGTATCAAGATCACAGACGGACAGGTACTTGAAGCTGGTGATGAGCTGACAGAAGGTAGTGTAAACCCACACGATATCTTGAGAATCAAGGGTGTTCGTGCTGTTCAGGATTACATGCTCCGTGAGGTTCAGCGAGTATACCGTCTCCAGGGTGTAGAAATCAGTGATAAGCATATCGAGGTTCTGGTCCGCCAGATGCTGAAGAAGATCCGTATCGAAGAAAACGGAGATACAGAATTCCTTCCGGGAACACTTGTTGATGTTCTTGAATTCGAAGAAGTTAACGAAAAACTTGAAAAAGAAGGCAAGACACCGGCAGAAGGAAAACAGGTTATGCTTGGTATTACCAAGGCTTCCCTGGCAACAGATTCCTTCCTGTCAGCAGCGTCCTTCCAGGAAACAACCAAAGTCCTGACAGAAGCTGCTATCAAGGGTAAAGTTGACCACCTGGTAGGTTTGAAAGAGAACGTTATCATTGGTAAGCTGATCCCGGCCGGAACTGGTCTGAAACGTTACAGAGACATTCAGCTTGATACAGGAATGCCGGAGGAAACACCTGTGGCAGAAGAAGAGCCTGTAGATGAACTTCCAGAGGATGATGAAATGCTGACAATGGAAGAAGAATCCGCAGAGGATGTTTCTGATGATGCAGAGGATGAGATCCTTCTGGACGATGAGGATATCGATACAACAGAAGAATAAATGAACTACAGAAGAAGTTCCAGATTTATGATCAAAGTAAATCTGGGGCTTCTTTTTTTCTTTTGCAGGAAAAGTATAAAGATTGTGTGAAAAAAGATGGAAGAAAAGCGAAAACTACAGACAGACGCGGGTGGACATGCTATACTAAAAGCACTTCCTGATGGAAGTTTCAAAGATACAGAGTTTTAAAGACATAGAGTTACTTAGTGTTTTTTATATAGATATAGGATTTAGAATAAAATAGAAGTTATGTAACTGTGAGGCTATTGAACAGTTACGAATTACATTCAAATAAATATAGATCATATTACGAGAGGAGAGGAGGGAGGATAGATGGACAAACAACTTCCGGTTTCTGTATGGCCGGAATGGAAGATCGTGGAGAAGATCGGTGAAGGATCCTTCGGTAAGGTCTATAAGGCAAAACGTACAGAGCAGGGCAAGACCTTTTATTCTGCGATCAAAGTTATTACGATTCCCTCGAATGCCGGAGAATTGAGCAGTATTCGTTCGGAAAACCCGGATGAACAATCGGTAAAGGAATATTTTCACAGCCTGGTAGAAGAATGTATCCAGGAAGTGAATACGATGGAGTATTTTCGAGGCAATTCTCATGTAGTCTCTGTTGAGGATTATAAAGTAGTGGAATATCTGGACGATATTGGATGGGATATTTACATCCGAATGGAATATCTGACCAGCTTTCTTGATTATTGTGCCGGACGCGCACTTTCAGAAGATGATGTGATACATTTAGGAATCGATTTGTGTAAAGCACTGGAATACTGCCAGTGCCAGAATATCATTCACAGAGACATTAAACCTGAGAATATTTTTGTTTCCAGATTTGGGGAGTTCAAACTGGGAGATTTTGGCATTGCCCGGGAACTGGATCGGACAATGAGTGGGTTATCTAAGAAGGGTACATTTTCTTATATGGCACCGGAAATGTACAAAGGAGAGGCATATGATGCCAGAGTAGACATCTATTCCCTTGGAATTGTACTTTATAAATTAAGAAACCATAACAGACTTCCTTTTATCAGCCTTAAGAAGCAGTTGATCACGTATCGGGACAAGGAAGAGGCACTGAACAGGAGAATGGCAGGAGAGGAACTGCCTCCGCCGGCAGAAGCAGGGGAGGCTTTTGCAGACGTGATTCTCAGAGCATGTGCTTATGATCGCCATGATCGTTATGAAAGTGCTGAGGAATTTCGAATGGCACTGGAGCAGGTTCGATATCCTGGGCAGCCGGAACTGTCGGATATCAGAAAACCGGAGATCATATCAGATCCTCCGGAAACAGCCAGAAAATTTTACAGAAGAAGAGAAACCTGAGGAAACGGTTGTACTGAGAAATACAGACAAAAGGACAGGCAGAAGAATCAGCCGTTCTCCACAGCATCGAAGGAAACCTGCAAAGAAAAAGCAGAAATTTGAGCCACTTGTTGCGGCTGCTGTCATTATGGTGATAGCAGTTTGTATTGTTGTGGGCGTTTTTATCTGGCTTCTGAAAGAAAATGCAGAATTACAGCGTCTGAAGCAGTCAGTTACAGAGACGGTTCAGAGTGCAGAAAATAAACAACTTCAGGAGACTCTGGAAAAAATTCAGTCACAGGCAACAGAGATCAGCGATGATCTGAATGATTACAGCTGGATCGGATCTGAAGAAGAAGGAAAGATCAGTTACCTGAAACAGCGGGATAATGGAGACTGGCAGGTTATGAAGATACTGATCTATCCGGATCTGTCAGAAGATGGTTATTATGAAGAATATTATTACTGGAATGATGAACTGTTTTTTGCCTATATATGGGCTGATAACAATACGCTGAGTGATCTGAAGGACGGAGAGCAGAAAATAGACAGATATTATTATGAGGACGGTAAGCTGATCCGCTGGATCGATGACAAAAACCGTTGTCATGATAACGAGACAGACAGTGAGGAGTATGTAACAAGAGGAGAGAAATACTGGGATCGTGCGGAAGAGTACAAAGCTCAGTTGAATCTCTCTGCTGACAGTACATCTGCATCCTGAGAAAGGAAGGGCTATGGCGTATCAGATTGAATATGCATATACGTGCCACATAGGTAAGGTGCGGAATAATAATGAGGACAATTTCTGGTGCTGTGGCGAGAGTCTTGATTCAGAAAACAAGGGAATGAGTCATGTCCGCAGCGGAAAGATAAAACAGAAGGATTTTCCGCTTCTTGCCGTATTTGACGGAATGGGAGGCGAAAGCTGTGGAGAAATGGCAGCATTCCTTGCAGCAGAATCCTGTGGTGAGTTTTATAAAGAAAAAAATGAAAGAAATCTCAGAATATCCGGAAGAGTTCCTGAATGAACTCTGCTTCCAGATGAACCGTGCTGTATGTGATTACGGACAGGAAAATAAAATAAACAGCATGGGAACAACTGCAGCAATTCTTGCTTTTGGGGCAGACCAAGTATATTCATGCAATCTGGGTGACAGTCGTATTTACCGCGTTTCGCCGGAAGGACAGATACATCAGCTTTCGCTGGATCATGTCCTTGGGGGAGGAAGATTCGGCAAGCCGCCGCTGACACAGTATCTTGGGATCCCGGAGGAAAGCATGGGACTTGAGCCGACGATCACAGCACAGGAGGCAGTGATCGGGACTCGGTATCTCATATGTTCAGATGGAATCACAGATATGCTTACTGACAGTGAGATCGCGGCTGTTCTTGCAAGGGAAGTTCCGGTAGCGGAAACAGCAGAGCTTCTGGTAGAACAGGCCCTCCAAAAAGGAGGCAGAGACAACATTACAGTAATACTCTGCGAACTTGCAGAGCAGGAACAAAACTGGTTTGGAAAATTATTAAGTTATTTTTTATAGAATATGAAGGTGACAGACTATGAAAAACCGTATGCAGGATTTGGATTTTGAACAGACAGTTGCTTTTGATTCTGTCAAAGATTTTGAATTCACACGAAAAGCAGCACAGAGATTCCGGCAGGTCGTCAGTCTGGATGGGTTTGAAGACGAAGATGCTGATGTTATTTTTCATTATTTATATAAAGAAATGGAACTGGTATCTTTTGGAGATCACCTGAAACGATATATTTATGAACGTGCAGGACTCGAAGAACCCTATAATGAAGTAACGCAGGATATTTACAGAGACATCGTGATTGAGTCTTTTCATGAGACTTGTACACCGAAATCAATGAATCCTACATCAACGAAACTGACATCTCTTGTCAATAACTGGCTGACACAGGCATCTGTCAAGAGAGAGACTGTATTTTTGCTTGGTTTTGGACTTCGTATGAGTTCGGAGGATGTTTCGGATTTTCTGACACGGGTACTGAGAGAGCAGGATTTTGATTTCCATAATCCGGATGAGGTGATCTACTGGTATTGTTATACCATGCAAGTTGGCTATCATAAGGCAGAAGAACTTAAGAAAGCCTATGAGAAACTGGAGCCTGATCCGGATTACACCGAGGCATCCAAGGTATATTCAGGCGCATTGATCCTGGACAATGAGGAGAAACTTCTGAAGTATCTGGCCTATGTCAAGGTTGGAGCGGATGACCCGATGTCAGAGAAGAGTCAGGCATTTCAGGAATTTGTGCGCCTTCTGACTCATGCCAAGGAAATCATCGCCAGGATGTATCAGGGTGATGAAGTGGAAAAAGACCGCAACAAAGTGTGGAATATTTCTGATATTACGGATTCTGATGTGGAAAAAGTTATCTGCAGTGGAATTCCTGTAAATAAGATGGGAAATCTCAAAAAAATGTCTGCGTCTATTCTGGCGAAGCATTTCAGCCAGAAGCGGTTCAGCAGACAGCGGATCAACAGCATCATAAATCATAAGTTTCCGGTGGAACGTTTTGATCTGATCACGTTGGAGTTTTTTATTGTTTCGCAGGAGATGCAGGATGATGATCCATATAATCGATATCATCATTTCCTTGAAGAAATACAGAAGATCCTGCATAAATGTGGAATGAGTGAGATTTATATTGTGAATCCGTATGAGTGCTTTTTGCTGATGTGTCTTCTTACGGACTGCCCGCTGGCGGTTTTTGCTGATATATGGGAGATGTCCTATGAAGATACAGACGGGGAAACCTCGGAAGAAAAAAGCTGATTTTTTTATAAAAATAAAGCCATACGATCTGTTTAAACCGTATGGCTTTTGGGTGATGCGTTTTATTCGTTGTAGTATCCGTAGATCATACGGGAATCCTGAGCAATCGTTTCCTGCGCATTGCCGGTACTGCTCAGATTCTGAGACATGAAGCATACAACCAGGTCGATGCCTTTGGTTGTGTTGTAGATGATTCCAACATCATTTTCAACATTGTCGAGTTCGCCGGTCTTGTTTGCAACGCTGACACCTTCCGGCATGTCTGCCGGGATTTTGTTGCGGCGCTCCTGCATCTTGAGAAGAGAGTACATGGCATCGGCATGGGATAAAGTTGGGTTCTCAGCAGTACCTGCATTGATCTGGTAGATCTCTTTGAGAAAATGTCCGCAGTCATTTACGGAAGTATAATTATCGCCATTTTCATTGCTGTGTAGAAGAAGTCTGCCCATGGAAGTACTGGTATATCCGTGCGCCTGGCAAAAGGCATTGACTACATCCATGCCGGCAGAATCATCGCCGCCGCCGAGCATATTTACGAGAGTATTTGCAGCATCATTATCACTAACAGTAATCATAGGATTGAGATAACTGTTCAGGGTATCTGCATCGTATGTTTCGCAGAGCTGATCGTAGTTTTCGTAAACGGCGCCCATAATGAACAGCTTGATCAGGCTGGCAGCCTGCATCGGCTGATTGTCGATCGTGCCTTCGGTGCCTTTCATAAGGTTGCAGACGTAAACGGACCAGTTTCCATTATCCTGTGGAAGAAGAGTTCTGACTTGTGAAAGAAGATTGTTCAGACTTTCATCCGTTGTAGTCTCAGAGGAGACCGTTTCGGAGGAGTGGGATGGGGAAAGCGTTCCTTCTTCCTGACTTGCAGATTCAGCAGAAACTGTATTGGAAGACGACTGCTGATTTTGTTCCTGGAGCTGCTTGAGTTCATCGGACTGAGCAACGAGGTTTGCGGATGTTTCTGACATTTCCTGTACGGTATCCTGAAGTTCAGTGACTTTGGACTGGAGGGAGGCAAGACCATTCAGTGAATACAGAGCCAGTCCGCCAAGTCCGATGACTGCTACAGCCAGAATGCTGATGATAATGTACAGAAAAAAAGGTTTTTGCTGTTTAGGGGTATTCATATTAAGATATCCTTTCTTTTTAAGTGCAGCAGGTTATTGATCGCTGAAAAGATCTTCGGAATCCTGCGGGTTGGTCTCAGCTGTTTCGTCTTCAGTATCGTTGTTTCCCCCTGAAGTGAAAGAATTGTATTCGGGCGAAGTATTCTGATTGAAAACAGAGGTCTGTGTATCAGCAGATTCTGCTTCAGGAAGGCGTTCACTCACGGTCTGATGTGTACCGGAATTCTGCTGTTTCTTCCAGTTGAGAAGATCCTTCTGAGACTGGATCGCATCAGCGTAAGCGGAACTGGCGTTATCAAGTTCTTCTTTTTTGGCATCCACCTGCTGAATGAAGGTGTCCAGCTGGGCTTCGTAATCGGAGATCTGCCGGGCAGTTCTGAGTTCGACAAGGAAAATTCCGGCAATAAAGAGAAGACCAGTCAGGACCAGCAAAAGAATGCCAGGATTCAGCTTTTCTTTCATGATGAGAAATCCTTTCTTATTATATAGAAGTAAAGCAATAAAGTAAAAATGATTATCAGCATCAGCGAAATAATCTTTTCAATATTATAAACAGAGTACCTTCAAAAAGCAATAATCAGGAATTCGTAAAAAAAGAAAAAATCATGTAAAATGCCTTGACAGCCGCATTTTTACGGGATATAATGAGCAGGCGTGCAACAGGAACGCTGTTTTTTTGTTGCCCGGCATTTAAATTTGACAATAGCAACCGCGCTACCCCATGGCAAACCATGGAGAAAATAATCGGGAGGTGAAATGGAATGCCAACATTCAACCAGTTAGTAAGAAAAGGACGTCAGACATCTGTAAAGAAATCTACAGCACCGGCTCTGCAGAGAACATTCAACTCTTTAAGAAAGAAAGCTGTTGAGCAGTCTGCACCACAGAAACGTGGAGTTTGTACAGCAGTTAAAACTGCAACACCTAAGAAACCTAACTCAGCTCTTAGAAAGATCGCCAGAGTTCGTCTTTCCAACGGTATCGAAGTAACAAGCTATATCCCAGGAGAAGGACATAACCTTCAGGAGCATAGCGTTGTTCTTATCCGTGGTGGACGTGTTAAGGACTTACCTGGTACCAGATACCACATCATCAGAGGTACACTGGATACCGCAGGTGTAGCTAACAGAAAACAGTCTCGCTCCAAATATGGTGCTAAGAGACCTAAAAAGAAATAAAGCAAATTTCGCAGCTTAGCGAGAAATTTGCGATACTTCTTGAATATGCAATATTCAAGAAGGTTCCCGTCTGAACGGGAGACAAAATAGAAAATAAGCAATCAATCGAAGATTCACTTATAGCTATAAATATTGTACGGTATTCCATATACCCTGTCGGTTGCGGGTTAAATATAGGACTTTACCAGTGCGAACACCTTAGTTTTTATAGTGAGTACCGATGATTTAATCATTTTGATTAAGGAGGGAAGTAACGTGCCACGTAAAGGACATACTCAGAAAAGAGACGTTCTGGCAGACCCGATGTACAATAACAAAGTGGTTACCAAGCTTATCAACAACATCATGTTAGATGGTAAGAAAGGTGTCGCTCAGAAGATTGTATACGGCGCATTCGCTAGAATTGAAGAAAAAGCTGGCAAACCAGCTATCGAAGTTTTTGAAGAGGCTATGAACAACATCATGCCGCTTCTCGAAGTAAAAGCAAGACGTATCGGTGGTGCTACTTACCAGGTTCCGATCGAGGTAAGAGCAGACAGACGTCAGGCACTGGCTCTTCGCTGGCTCACCACATATTCTCGTAAAAGAGGCGAGAAGACTATGGAGGAGAGACTTGCAAACGAGCTCCTGGATGCAATGAACAACACAGGCGCATCTGTTAAGAAGAAAGAAGATATGCACAAGATGGCTGAAGCAAATAAAGCATTTGCTCACTATCGTTTCTAATCAAGGAGGAAATCCAATTGGCTGGAAAAGAAGGTAGAGAATACCCGCTTGAGCGTACCAGAAACATTGGTATCATGGCTCATATCGATGCAGGTAAGACAACTCTTACAGAACGTATCCTTTATTATACAGGTGTCAACTACAAAATCGGTGATACTCATGAAGGTACCGCAACAATGGACTGGATGGAGCAGGAGCAGGAGAGAGGTATCACAATTACTTCCGCTGCTACAACATGTCACTGGACTCTGCAGGATCACTGCAAGACTAAACCAGGTGCTCTGGAACACCGTATCAACATCATTGATACTCCAGGACACGTAGACTTCACCGTAGAGGTTGAGCGTTCACTCCGTGTACTTGACGGCGCTGTCGGCGTCTTCTGTGCAAAAGGTGGTGTAGAACCTCAGTCTGAAAACGTTTGGCGTCAGGCTGACACTTATAACGTACCGCGTATGGCATTCATCAACAAGATGGATATCCTCGGTGCAAACTTCTACAATGCTGTAGATCAGATCAAGACTCGTCTTGGTAAAAACGCAATCTGCTTACAGCTTCCAATCGGAAAAGAAGATGAATTCAAAGGAATCATCGACCTTTTCGAAATGCAGGCTTACATCTACAATGATGAGAAAGGTGAAGACATTTCCATCACTGAGATCCCAGAAGACATGCAGGAAGAAGCAGAACTTTATCATACAGAACTCGTAGAGAAGATCTGCGAACTCGATGATGATTTAATGATGGAATATCTGGAAGGTGAAGAACCGACTGTTGAAAAGATGAAAGCAGTTCTTCGTAAAGCTACTTGCGAATGTACAGCTGTACCGGTATGTTGCGGTACTGCATACAGAAACAAGGGTGTTCAGAAACTTCTGGATGCGATCATTGAATTCATGCCTGCTCCAACAGACATTCCTCCAATTGAGGGTGTTGACCTGGAAGGCAACCCGATCGTGAGACATTCTTCTGATGAAGAGCCGTTCTCCGCTCTGGCATTCAAGATTATGACAGACCCATTTGTTGGTAAACTGGCATACTTCCGTGTATACTCCGGTACTATGAATTCTGGTTCTTATGTACTCAACGCTACTAAGGACAAGAAAGAACGTGTTGGCCGTATCCTTCAGATGCACGCTAACAAACGTATGGAGCTGGATAAAGTATACTCTGGAGATATCGCAGCAGCAATCGGTTTCAAATTCACCACAACTGGTGATACAATCTGTGATGACCAGCATCCGGTAATCCTTGAGTCCATGGAGTTCCCGGAACCGGTTATCGAACTTGCAATCGAGCCTAAGACAAAAGCTGGCCAGGGTAAACTTGGTGAAGCTCTTGCAAAACTGGCAGAAGAAGACCCGACATTCCGTGCACATACAAACCAGGAAACAGGTCAGACAATCATCGCTGGTATGGGTGAGCTGCATCTGGAAATCATCGTTGACCGTCTGCTTCGTGAATTCAAAGTAGAGGCTAACGTAGGTGCTCCTCAGGTTGCATACAAAGAGACTATTACTAAGGCCGTAGACATCGACAGCAAATATGCTAAACAGTCTGGTGGTCGTGGACAGTATGGTCACTGTAAAGTTAAATTCGAGCCTATGGATGCCAACGGAGAAGAACTGTACAAGTTCGAATCCACAGTTGTTGGTGGTGCTATTCCGAAGGAATACA
>ENA-OQDT01000929-OQDT01000929.1-human-gut-metagenome-genome-assembly--contig:-NODE-929-length-18425-cov-5.117281_pt1 | contig 18425 bp, 16 predicted proteins | sample MGYA00242786_ERZ504617 | MGnify/ENA primary metagenome ERZ504617 (study PRJEB26092, sample SAMD00036337) | human gut metagenome | host: Homo sapiens | study: EMG produced TPA metagenomics assembly of...
TAGGCAGGGTATTTAAGTCCATGCTGAAAAAATCCATCGTGAACTCACGGTAGATGTAATGGAGTTTGTATTTATTCTTGCCATAGTCTTCTTTCAGATCTGCCTTATCTACTTTTTTTAGATTGTGTAGATAGTATGAGCACTTAGGATTCACGCATTTATGGACAATGAAATGTTTTCTGTCTTTTTTAGGGACCAGAGTGTTACCGCAGTGGGGACAGCGTAGTTTTACAGCGGAAAACCTGCTTTCATCAGGTGAGAACCTGGCATCGCAGATCTTGCACAGGAGCTGACCTTTGGAACCGTTGTTCTTGTAGAGAAATGTTTTAGGGGCATCGCAACGGGGACAGGTACAGGAGTCAGGGATATCACACTCTGAGCGTCGGCTGATCGGGCGGATTTTCTTACCATAACGTTTTTCGTAGTAAGGGATGAGCTCTTTATAAGTCCAGTCCTGACGGAAGTCCGTGATCAGAGGAAGTTCATCAATTTTGAATTTTTGGTACTTGGGGGAGTGGGAATCATCGAAAGCCCACTGCTTGAGAGGGATATATCTGCAAATAAAGTTAATAAGCCAGCAGTTTTGCTGGTAAAGATATTGAATTATAGAAAGTAAGTATTGTATAATGTCCATGAGCATTGGCTCCTTTCGAGGTAATGGATTTGTGGTGAACTCATTATACACGAAAAGGGAGGTCAATGCTCTTTTTATTTGCAAACCTCCGATGAATCAAGGTTTTAAAGGATTTAGAACAATAAAAAACAGGTAGTTTTTGACACTACCCGTTTGGGAAAGGAGGAAAAAAGCATGAATAAAATTGTAAAAGAAGCACTGGTACTGATGGCGATCACGCTGGTTTCCGGCTTGCTTCTCGGAGCGGTATACAGCATTACAAAACAGCCGATCGCACAGGCAGAGAAGAAAGCACAGAAAGAAGCTTATCTTGCCGTATTTCCGGATGCACAGGATCTGACAGAGCCGGACAACAAAGAAGAATTGCTTGCAAAAGCAGCCGATGTTCTGGCTGGAGCCGGATTTAGCACAGGCGATACTCTGGAAGATTTTTATCTGGCGGAAAAAGACGGAACAGTGACCGGCGTGGTTATGAACATCACTTCGCATGAAGGATACGGCGGTGACATTAACTTCTCCATGGGTGTCAATACGGACGGAACGGTGACAGGTGTGGAGATGCTTTCCTTAAGTGAGACAGCCGGGCTTGGCATGCGTGCAAAAGATGAAGAATTCAAAGGACAGTTCGCCGGAAAAACCGCAGATCAGTTTGTAGTTACAAAAAACGGTGCCTCCGCGGACAATGAGATCGACGCGATCAGCGGAGCAACGTTTACCTCCAAAGCGGTGACAAACGGTGTCAATGCGGGACTTTGCTTTTATGAAAGCCTTAAGGAAGGGGGAATCTTACAATGAGCAAAGCAGGAGAACGTTTATATAATGGTATCATCAAAGAAAACCCGACCTTTGTGCTGATGCTTGGTATGTGTCCGACGCTTGCAGTCACCACTTCGGCGATGAACGGCCTTGGCATGGGACTTACGACAACGGTGATCCTTGCCATGTCAAACCTGATGATCTCGGCACTTCGCAAAGTCATCCCAAACGGTGTGCGTATGCCGGCTTTTATCGTGGTTGTGGCATCCTTTGTAACGATCGTACAGTTTTTGCTTCAGGCGTATGTACCGTCTCTGTATCAGAGCCTTGGTATTTATATCCCGCTGATCGTGGTAAACTGTATCATTCTTGGAAGAGCGGAAGCTTATGCTTCTTTGAACCCGGTCATTCCTTCATTTTTTGACGGTGTCGGCATGGGACTTGGATTTACCATTGGTCTTGCCAGTATCGGTATTGTAAGAGAACTGATCGGCGCAGGCACCATTTTTGGTATTCGGGTGATGCCTTCTTTCTATCAGCCGATCACGATCTTTATCCTTGCACCGGGTGCTTTCCTGGTTCTCTCCCTGCTGACAGCGGCACAGAACCGTGTGAAACGCAACATGCTGGAGAGAGGCAAAGAGACAAAGATTGGAAGCGGCTGCACCGGAGAATGTGCCTCCTGTGCAAGTTCCTGTAAAGGAGGGGATACGTTATGAAAGAATTACTTATGATCGCAGTTGGTACGGCGTTTGTGAACAACGTTGTTTTGAGTCAGTTTTTAGGACTGTGTGCATTTCTTGGCGTATCCAGGAAAATGAATACTGCTGCAGGCATGGGTGGAGCTGTTATTTTTGTTATCACGATTTCATCTTTCATAACGGCACTGATCTATAAATTCTTACTCCTGCCGCTGAATGTGACATACCTTCAGACTATTGTTTTTATTCTGGTTATAGCGGCGCTGGTACAGTTTGTGGAAATGTTCTTAAAAAAGAGCAGTCCATCCCTGTACAGTGCACTTGGTGTTTATCTGCCGCTGATCACGACCAACTGTGCTGTACTTGGTGTGGCACTGATCAATGTGCAGAAGAACTACGGTATCGTAGAGAGTGTAATAAATGGTCTGGCTACGGCAGTCGGATTTACGATCGCGATCGTGCTGATGGCAGGAATCCGTGAAAAAACAGAATACAATGATATACCGGAATCTTTCAAGGGATCGCCGATCGTCCTTCTCACAGCCTGTCTGATGGCGATTGCATTTTTTGGATTTTCCAGTCTGAAATAGGAAGGAGGGGCAGTAGATGAGCATGGAGATCATACTTGCGGCTGTGATCGTAGGAGGTACCGGACTGCTTCTGGGACTCTTCCTCGGCGTGGCAGGGAAAAAATTTGCAGTAGAAGCAGATGAAAAAGAACAGCAGATAAGAGAGCAGCTTCCGGGAAATAACTGCGGTGGCTGTGGATATGCAGGCTGTGATGCGATGGCAAAGGCGATCGCAGGCGGAGAAGCCCCGGTAAACGGCTGTCCGGTAGGGGGAGATGCCGTGGCGGCAAAGATCGCCAGGATCATGGGACAGGAAGCAGGCGAGAGCATCCGCAGAGTTGCTTTTGTAAAATGCGGCGGAACCTGTGACAAAGCAAAAGAATCTTATCGTTATTATGGAGTTCACGACTGTGAAATGATGGCTTTTGTACCGGGAGGCGGACCAAAAAGCTGTCATTATGGATGTATCGGAGACGGAACTTGCGAAAAGGTCTGTTCATTTGATGCAATTCATGTTATAAATGGAGTGGCAGTAGTTGATAAAGAAAAATGCAAAGCCTGTGGAGCGTGTGTGGAGCACTGCCCGCGTCATCTGATCGAACTTGTACCGTATGCCAGCCGTTATCTGGTACGCTGTTCCTCAAAAGACAAAGGAAAACAGGTTATGCAGGCATGCGATGCAGGATGCATCGGATGTAAGAAATGTCAGAAGGAATGTCCTTCGGGAGCAGTTACCGTGGAAAATAATCTGGCATATGTCGATACTGTAAAGTGTACTGGTTGTGGAACCTGTGCTTCTGTCTGTCCGAAGCATGTATTTACCGGACCGAAGATTGAAGCATAGACAAAAAGAAAGGGGAGATCTATCACAATGAAGAAAAAGGGGTTCACGTTGATCGCAGTTTTACTGCTGAGTATGCTGTTGTCTTTGACAGCGTTTGCCCAGAGCGGCTGGAAAACAGAAGGGAATCAGAAGTACTACTATAACGAAGATGGTACAATGCAGAAAGGCTGGCTGACGGTAGGGGAAAACCGTTACTATTTTCACCGGAAAACGGGAGTCATGTTTACCGGAATCCGCAAAATACAGGGGATGACTTATGTATTTGGCGAGGATGGTGTTCTGCAGAAGGTCTATCCGAAAGCAGGCTTTAAAAAAACAGCCTCCGGGAAAATATGGTATTCTTATGGAGACGGAAGCAAACGTCCGAAGCGTCAGTGGCTTACGGTTAATGGCAGGACCTATTATTTTGACAAAAAGGGTTATGCACTGACAGGCTGGAAGAAAGTAAGCGGGACTACGTATTATTTCAGTAAAAAAGGTGTTTTGCAGACCAGTAAATGGGTCAAATACAAAAGCAAGCAGATGTATCTGGACACAGATGGAAAAATTGCAAAAAATACCTGGATCGGTGATAAGTATGTAGGTGAGGACGGCAATTATATAGCAGATTACCGAGATGACCGCAGAACGAACAAGAATAAAACCGGATGGGTGGGTTACGGAGATCAGTGGAAATATTATAAGAAAAATAAGATGGTGACCGGATGGAAGACCATAAACAAAAAACGTTATTTCTTTGATTCTACCGGACTGATGCACACCGGCTGGCTGCAGGTGAAAAATCAGACATACTTTATGGACACCAGGACAGATACACGCGGAGAGATGATGACCGGCTGGTGCAAGATCAGCAATAAATATTATTATTTCTTCCGCAGTAAAACAAAAGCCAACGGAACAACCTATCCAAAGGGAAGTGCGGCAAAAGGAATTTCAATCCGTTTTACGCTGACAGATGGAACAAAGAAAATCTACACATTTGACAAAGACGGTGCATGTACAAATTATTGACAACAGGAAATGTGAAGCCTTTTTATCCGGGCTTCACATTTTTTGGAAAGGACGAAACGGCGGAAAGTTTATGGATTGCAAAAAAGCACAGTCTCTGGTAACATCCTATATTACCAGAAAATTAAATGATAAAGACCTGGAAGAATTTCTGGAACATGTCAATACCTGTGATGAATGTTATGAGGAACTGGAAATATACTATACTGTACATTATACACTTGAAAGACTGGATCAGGATGGCGCAGATCAGGTTTATAATGTCAAAAAAGCATTGCAGAACCGTCTGGAGGAAAGCCGCTTTTATATCTGGAGGACCAGGGTTTCCAGGATCTACCGGATCGGAATCATGCTACTGGCGGAACTGCTTTTGGTACTGATCCTGCTGGCACAGGCGGATGTATGGCAGAGTGGAACGATGGAGAACAATCCGGTCAGCCGTTTTGTATCTATACACAGGGAAGAAAAGAAACCTGAAAAATCATCTGCCCTGTCAGAAACAGAAGTGCGGAAGCAGACGAAGAAAGCGACAGAAAAAGAGAAATAACAGAAAAGAGGACTGGAACATTGAGAGAAAAACTCGTTTTGATTGACGGACACAGTATTTTAAACAGGGCATTTTATGGGGTGCCGGAGCTGACCAATTCGGAGGGGCTGCATACAAATGCAGTCTATGGTTTTTTGAATATCTTATTTAAAATCCTTGCAGAAGAACAGCCGCAGTATCTGGCCGTTGCTTTTGACCTGAAGGCACCGACCTTCCGTCATAAAATGTACGATGCCTACAAAGGAACGAGAAAGCCGCAGCCGCCGCAGCTTCATGAGCAGGTTCCTGTCATGAAGGAAGTGCTGACGGCGATGGGCATCCCTCTTCTGATGAAAGAAGGATATGAGGCAGATGACCTGCTTGGGACAGTTGCAAAGCGGATGGAAAAGGAAGGCCTGGATGTTTCTGTCGTTTCCGGTGACCGGGATCTTTTGCAGCTTGCAACGGAGCACATCATGATCCGTATGCCAAAGACGAAGCGAAGCGGTACGGAGATTGAGGATTACCATGCGAAAGAAGTGCTGGAGAAGTATCAGGTGACACCACCGCAGATCATTGAGCTGAAGGCGATGATGGGCGATGCTTCGGACAATATTCCGGGACTTCCAGGAGTCGGTGAGAAGACAGCGACCAGGCTGGTTCTGGCATATGGTACGATCGAGAATGCCTTTGCCCACGTGGAAGAGATCAAGCCGACAAAGGCGAAAAATGCTTTTCTGGAGCACTATGATCTGGCAGTACTCAGCAAAAAGCTGGCGACGATCGATACCGACAGCCCGATTGATTTTGTGCTGGAGGATGCGAGACTTACCGATCTGTACACGCCGGAAGCCTTTGCCCTGTTCAAAAAGCTGGAGTTTAAGAATCTGCTGGGAAGATTTCAGTGCGATGCACCGGATCAGAAGGTGGAAGAGTATTTTTATGCAGTGGAAGATTTTGGTGAGGCGGAAGAAGTATTTCTACAGGCGTCAGCTGCAGCACTCGTGAGCTTTTCTGTCATTTTTCACAAAGGAGAAGTAAAAGGCATCTCTCTTGGCTGGGAAAAAGAAAAAATTTATTATATCCCGGTACAGGGATTTGTGACCGGTCAGTATCTCTGTGAAAAAATGACGGAAGTGCTGGAAAAGGCGGATGCTGCCGTCACGATGAACGTCAAAGAGCAGCTACCGTATCTGCATGTGGAAAAGAAAAATATTTTTGATGCAGCAATTGCCATGTATCTTTTGAATCCGCTCAAAGATGCCTATGCGTACGAGGACATTGCAAAAGAATGTCTGGAACTTCTGATTCCGTCCGTGCAGGAACTGCTCGGAAAAGAAGGATTTGGCTCTGCGGATGATGCGGCAGTGAAAAATGCGGTCTGCTATGGCACATATACCTGTCTGGAAGGAAAAGCAAAACTGGAAGAAAAGTTAAAAGAGAGCGGTATGTGGGAACTGTTTAAGGAGATTGAAATGCCGCTGGTGTATACGCTTTATGACATGGAAAAAGCCGGCATAAAGGCAGACGGAGAAGCGTTAAGGCAGTACGGCGGGCAACTGTCCGGAAGGATCAAAGAACTGGAAAAGACCATTTACGATCTGGCGGGGGAGACATTTAATATCAATTCTCCAAAGCAGCTCGGTGTGATCCTGTTTGAAAAACTGCAGCTTCCATATGGAAAGAAAACAAAGACAGGCTACTCGACAGCGGCTGATGTACTGGAAAAACTTGCACCGGAAGCACCCATCGTGTCACATATTCTGGAGTACCGTCAGCTTGCAAAGCTCAAATCCACCTACGCAGACGGACTGGCAGGCTACATTGCAGCAGACGGAAGGATCCACAGCAAGTTTCATCAGACGATCACGGCAACGGGACGCATCAGCAGCACCGAACCGAACCTTCAGAATATCCCGATCCGTATGGAACTTGGCAGACTGATCCGCAAAGTCTTTATCCCGGAGGATGGCTTTGTCTTTGTGGATGCCGACTATTCCCAGATTGAGCTGCGTGTGCTGGCACACATTTCGGGGGACGAAAGGCTGATCGAAGCTTACCGGGAAGCTCAGGACATCCACCGGATCACGGCGTCCCAGGTGTTCCATGTGCCATTTGATGAGGTAACACCTCTGCAGAGAAGAAATGCCAAGGCGGTCAATTTCGGCATCGTCTATGGCATCAGCTCGTTTGGCTTAAGTCAGGATCTGAGTATTTCCAGAAAAGAAGCTGGTGAATATATTGAAAAGTATTTTGAGACGTATCCGGGCATCAAACAGTTCTTGGATCAGAGTGTGGCGGATGCAAAGGAAAAAGGCTATGTCACGACGCTGTTTGGCAGAAGAAGACCGGTTCCCGAGCTTTCTTCTTCGAATTTTATGCAGCGTTCTTTCGGAGAACGCGTGGCGATGAACTCGCCGATCCAGGGTACGGCGGCGGATATCATCAAAATTGCCATGATCCGTGTCAACGAACGGCTCAAAGCAGAACACTTAAGATCCAGGCTGATCCTCCAGGTACACGATGAACTGCTTGTGGAGGCTGCAAAAGAAGAACTGGATACGGTAAAGCAGATTCTTGCAGAGGAGATGCACGATGCGGCAAAACTGAAAGTCTGCCTGGAGATCGATATGCATACAGGAGAAAACTGGTATGAGGCAAAATAACCGGAAAAGTGTAAAATGCGGAAAGCAGGTTATAAATATATGAAAGTACTTGGGATTACCGGACAGGTGGGAGCAGGAAAGAGTACGATCCTTGCCTATATGGAAGAAAAATACAGAGCCAAAGTCATTCAGGCTGATCAGGTCGGTCATCTGGTGATGGAACCGGATACTGCCTGTTATCAGCAGATCCTTGCCTGTTTTGGGGAGGAGATCCTGGCAGAAGATCAGAAGATCGACCGGAAAAAACTGGGTGCGATCGTGTTTGCAGACAGAGAAAAACTTGCCATGTTAAATACGATCGTCCATCCGGCGGTGAAAGATTACATCCGAAAAGCTGTTCTGGCTGAGAAACAAAAAGGGAAAGTTCCGTTCGTAGTTGTGGAGGCGGCACTGCTTTTGGAAGAACACTATGAGGAGATCTGCGACGAGATCTGGTATATTTATGTGGATGATGCGGTGCGTCGTGCACGCCTGAAAAAGAGCCGCGGTTACAGTGACCGCAAAATTGACGATATTCTAAAAAATCAGCAAAAAGACAGCGTATTTCGAAAGTCCTGTCAATTTGTGGTTGACAACAGCAGCGATTTTGTAGACAATACATTTGAACAAATGGACAGGGGATTGAAAGAACATGGATTTTTGTAGTATAGCAAGCGGAAGCAGCGGAAACTGCATTTATGTAGGCTCCGAGCAGGCTTCTGTGCTGATCGATACCGGCATCAGCAGAAAAAGGATCGTGGACGGACTGCATGAGATTGACCGGAAGCCGGAAGAGCTGAAGGGCATCCTGATCACACACGAACATTCCGACCATATCAAAGGGCTGGGCGTGATGTCCAGAAAGTACCATATACCGATCTATGCGACGGCAGGTACGCTCGAAGGGATCAAAAGCAGCACCAGTCTTGGCCATATCGACGGGGAGCTGTTTCATACGATCCGGGCAGATGAGAAGTTTCAGATCGAAGATCTGGAGGTGGAACCGTTTGCCATATCGCACGATGCAGCCGAACCGGTAGCCTACCGGCTGGACAACCAGGAGAAATCCGTTGCTGTTGTGACAGACCTTGGATATTACGATGAGCAGATTGTTTCCCATCTCAAAGATCTGGATGGTGTACTGCTCGAATCCAATCATGATATACATATGCTGCAGGTCGGCACTTATCCTTATTATCTGAAACAGAGGATCCTTGGGAACAGAGGGCATCTGTCCAATGAAAATGCAGGACGTCTGCTCTGTGAGATCTTAAATGACAGGATCAAAACCATTCTGCTTGGACACTTAAGCAGGGAAAATAATTATGAGGCACTGGCTTACGAGACCGTATGTGCGGAAGTTACATTGGGTGATAATCCTTACAAGGCCGGCGATTTCCCGATCGCAGTGGCAGCAAGGGATCATATATCACCGCTCTATGCCCTTTAAAGGGTGGGCGGAGTCTGCATATCAGACAGAAAGGAAGATAAAATGAAACGTACCGTTATAACCGTAGTAGGAAAAGACACCGTAGGTATCATCGCAAAAGTCTGCACGTATCTGGCAGAGAATAATGTAAATATTCTTGACATTTCACAGACGATCGTGCAGGGATTTTTCAACATGATGATGATCACAGATGCAAACCAGTCAGAAAAGCCATTTGCAGATCTGGCAAAAGGACTGGAAGAGCTTGGAAATGAGATGGGACTGACCATCCTCTGCCAGCACGAAGATATTTTCAACAAAATGCACCGTATTTAAACCGTGACGGAAAGAGGACAGCGATTATGATTAATATGTTTGAAGTAAACGAGACAAATAAGATGATCACCCAGGAGAATCTGGATGTTCGTACGATTACGCTCGGTATCAGCCTGCTGGATTGTGTTGATGCAGATATGGAAGTATTAAATGAAAATATTTACCGCAAGATCACGACCGTTGCAAAGGATCTGGTAGCAACCGGTCAGCAGATCGAAAGAGAGTATGGTATCCCGATCGTCAACAAACGAATCTCCATCACACCGATCGCTTTGGTTGGCGGCAAGGCATGTAAAAGTCCGGAGGATTATGTGAGCATTGCAAAGACTCTGGACCGTGCAGCAAAGGAAGTTGGCGTCAATTTTATCGGTGGCTATTCTGCGTTGGTATCAAAGGGAATGACAAAGAGTGATGAAAACCTGATCCGTTCCATTCCGGAAGCACTTTCTGTCACAGAGCGTGTGTGCAGTTCCGTTAATGTCGGTTCCACAAAATGTGGTATCAACATGGATGCTGTGCGTCTGATGGGCAGGATCGTAAAACAGGCGGCAGAATATACAAGAGAACAGGATTCTCTTGGCTGTGCAAAGCTGGTTGTATTCTGCAATGCACCGGATGACAACCCGTTTATGGCAGGAGCATTCCATGGTGTGACTGAGGCCGATGCGATCATCAACGTCGGTGTCAGCGGTCCTGGTGTTGTAAAAACGGCTCTGGAGCAGGTACGCGGCGAGAGCTTTGAAGTACTGTGCGAGACGATCAAAAAGACGGCATTTAAGGTTACGCGTGTAGGCCAGCTGGTTGCACAGGAAGCGTCCAGAAGACTTGGCATCCCATTTGGCATCATCGATCTTTCACTGGCACCGACTCCGGCGATCGGAGACAGTGTCGCAGATATTCTCTGTGAGATCGGTCTGGAACACGCAGGTGCACCGGGAACAACGGCAGCACTGGCGCTTCTGAACGATCAGGTGAAAAAGGGCGGCGTCATGGCATCCTCTTATGTCGGCGGCTTAAGCGGAGCGTTTATCCCGGTCAGCGAAGACCAGGGTATGATCAATGCCGTAGAAGCCGGTGCACTGACACTGGAAAAACTGGAAGCAATGACCTGCGTATGCTCCGTCGGTCTTGACATGATCGCCATTCCGGGAAGGACAAGCGAAGCGACCATTTCCGGTATTATCGCAGATGAGATGGCGATCGGTATGGTCAACCAGAAAACAACGGCAGTGCGTGTGATCCCGGTTATCGGAAAAGACGTGGGAGATATGGTAGAGTTCGGAGGACTCCTCGGATATGCTCCGGTTATGCCGGTCAATTCCTTCTCCTGCGAAGCGTTTGTATCCCGCAAGGGACGTATCCCGGCACCGATCCACAGCTTCAAAAACTAAACCGGAAAGCACAAGGTGGAACTATGGCAAAGGATATGACAAAAGGAAATCCGGGAAAGACACTGTTTTTCTTTGCAGTGCCGATGGTACTCGGAAATCTTTTTCAGCAGCTTTATAATATTATTGATTCTATCATTGTGGGAAATTATGTGGGAGCAGATGCACTGGCAGCCGTCGGTGCATCTGCTTCGATTACGTTTCTCTTTGTGGCGGTTGCCACGGGACTGAGCATCGGCTCTTCGGTCGTGATCTCCCAATATTTCGGGGCAAAACGGTATGGAGAAATGAAAACAGCGATCCAGACGGTGCTTTTGGCCTCTTTTGTGATCGCACTGTGTCTGATGCTGGTCGGAATTTTCGGGACGGACGCGATCCTGCGGTTTATGCAGACCCCGCAAAAGATTTTTTCGGATGCATCTCTTTACCTGAAGATTTATTTCGGTGGTCTTATTTTTTTGTTTCTTTACAATATGCTGACGGCATCGTTCAATGCGATCGGGGATTCAAAGTCCCCTTTGGTATTTCTGGCACTCTCATCTGTCTGCAACATCGTACTGGATCTGTATTTTGTGACAAAACTGAAGCTGGGCGTAGCCGGAGCAGCACTGGCAACGGACATTTCACAGGCGATCTCCGTTGTCGTTTCCTTTCTGTGGCTTTGCACCCGCATGCGGAAAATGAAAACGGAAGAAAAGAGTAAGGTTTTTGATCTGCGTATTTTTCAGATCGTCTGCAATGTGGCGGTTCCGTCCATGCTGCAGCAGTCGATGGTATCGATCGGTATTTTCCTGGTGCAGAGGCTGGTAAATGGCTATGGAGAAGCTGTGATGGCAGGCTATGCGGCGGCAACGAAGATCGACAGCATTGCGATCCTGCCGATGGTAAATGTCGGAAATGCCGTTTCGACCTTTACGGCTCAGAATATCGGCGGCAAGAAACCGGGAAGAGTAAAGGAAGGATTCCGTGCCGGATTTCTGATGAGTGCCGTGATCGGTGCGGTCGTGACGGGAATCCTTCTTATATATGCAAAAGTGTTTGTCGGACTGTTCATGGACAGCAGTTCCAATCAGGCGGCGATCGCCACTGGCATTGAATATCTCCACGTGGTCGGTCTGTTCTATGCCCTGATGGGTATTATGAACACCTGTACCGGCGTGCTGCGTGGAGCGGGGGACATCCTCTGGTTTTTGATGGTCACACTGATCAACTTGAGTTCCCGCGTGATCCTTGCCTACAGCATGTCCGGGATGCTCGGTGCAAAAGCCATCTGGTGGTCGATACCGATCGGCTGGGGCATCGGCTTTGCGATCGGTTTTGTACGCTGCTTAAGCGGCAAATGGCAGAGAAGCAGCCTGATCGAGTGACCGAGAAGCAGAATATCATATGATTCGTGATACTGCACAGTTAAAAAATACATGACAGGTGCATGAATATATTGCGTTTAAATACGGATGATCTGCGTGCGGTACTCGTTATAGCATCTGCCGATATCTGTAATATGATAGAGGTCACTGGCACGCACATTTAACAGAAATTCATCCAGTTCGGATGGTAAGAGAAGCTTTTTCGCATCTGCGGCTCTGGTCAGCAGTGGGATGGAGCTTCTTTTTTTGATTTCTGTTAAAAGCGGCCGTGCACTGTGGCGAAAGCCAAGCACCCTTGCATAGGAAAGACCGGCAAAACGATCTTCCGGCAGCTCTTTTTTCCGGATACCAAGCAGAATATGAAGCAGACTGCGGCGGATGCGGGCCTCAGTGACCTGCTTTGTTTTTAAAAGGTCCACAAACGAAGAAAAAGACTCATACTGAGGCAGCAGTTTGCGGATGCGGTCCGACAGGTCAGCGTTTACGTCCAGAAAAGGTGTATAATCGCTTTGCATCAGGAGGGCATAATGCAGAAGATCTGAGTAACCATCCGCAGTATGAAAAAGCTGACTGGAAATGGCATCCTCAAAAATATCCCGGCAGGTGTCCGGCATATACTCGCAGGCAAGGGACGGATCTTTACGGATCGCAGTAGCGGAAGCAAAGTTTCCATCAGGCAGAGAACTGTGATACGAAGCTCCCTGACGGCGGATTGGCAAAAAATCAAACGAAGTCCCAAGGCGCCTGCATGCGATCAGATATTCGAGCCCAAGCGTATTGTTCGGGGAAGAGAGAAGTTCTGCCGCTGTCTCGAAAGATAAGTAATTGTCGGAACTTTCCGAATTTTTCAAAAAGTCATGCTCTAAAGAAAAATAGTCTTTCAGTGCCAGCAGCCGTGCCTTTGGATAGGAATTTCCGGCAGCGAGATACTGCCTGAGATATTTTCCGAAGGCTTCCGGTTCGTCTGCAAGAAGAGAAGAAAGAGATGCAAAAGCAGCCGGATCTTCGGTTTCGCATCCAAAACAGAGCGTATCGGTTACATTCAGGGAAGCAAGAAGAGAACAGGCACCCCGCGCAAAATATTCGGCACTGCCTGCAGCGTAGCGGACCGGAAGCTCGATCACCAGGTCTGCTCCGCCAGGCAGAGCCATTTTTGTGCGGGAAAATTTATCGAGAATGGCAGGTTCACCCCTCTGGACAAAATCTCCGGACATCACGATCAGGGCAAAGTCGGCGCCGGTGCGTCGCTTCGCCTCCGCAATCTGCCAGGCATGGCCGTTATGGAAGGGATTGTATTCGGCAATGATGCTGATGGTCTTCATGGTAATATCTCTCCTTGAACTTATGATTGCTAACTATAGCATGAAGCAGACACCAGGTAAAGGGGGACTGTTTGTAAAAAGATACATATTTCTGGTTGAAAATACCACAATCAGGCGATATAATGAAAATAAACGCAGTCGGTAAGGGAACCGGCAGTTGGACTCTGTGAAATTACAGACTGTGAATTGAAATTACTGAAAGGAGTCAGAAATCATGGGATTTATTGATGTAATCAAAGAAAGAGCAAAAGCAGCAAACAAAACGATCGTATTACCGGAAACTGAGGATCGCAGAACATATGAAGCAGCAGCACAGATCCTGAAAGAAGGTATTGCAAAGATTATCCTGGTCGGAAGCGAAGAAGCAGTGAAAAAAGGAAGCGAAGGACTGGATCTGACAGGAGCCGTAGTGGTTGACCCGGCTACCTCTGACAGAACACAGGCTTACATTGATAAACTGGTTGAACTGCGTCAGAAAAAAGGCATGACACCGGAACAGGCAAAAGAGATTCTGTTAAATCAGTATCTGTACTATGGTGTAATGATGGTAAAAATGGGCGATGCAGACGGTATGGTATCCGGAGCCTGTCATTCTACCGCTGATACACTGCGTCCATGTCTTCAGATCCTGAAAACAAAACCAGGTACAAAACTGGTATCTGCATTCTTCCTGATGGTCGTTCCGAACTGTGAATACGGTGCAGACGGTACCTTTATTTTTGCAGACTCCGGTCTGAACCAGAACCCGAATCCGGAAGAACTGGCTGCAATCGCAGGATCTTCTGCAGATTCTTTCGAACTGCTGGTAGAGAAAGAGCCGATCGTAGCAATGCTTTCTCATTCAACAAAAGGCAGTGCAAAACATGCAGATGTTGATAAAGTCGTAGAAGCTGCCAGACTTGCAAAAGAGCAGTATCCGAATCTGAAACTGGACGGAGAGTTTCAGCTGGATGCAGCGATCGTTCCAAGCGTAGGAGCTTCCAAAGCACCAGGCAGCGATATCGCAGGCAAAGCAAACGTACTGATCTTCCCGGATCTGGATGCAGGAAACATCGGATACAAACTGACACAGAGACTGGCAAAAGCAGAAGCTTACGGACCAATCACACAGGGTATCGCAGCACCGGTCAATGACCTGTCCAGAGGATGCTCTGCGGAAGATATCGTAGGTGTTGTAGCGATCACAGCAGTACAGTGCCTGGCTAAATAATAAGATTTACATATCAGGAGGATGTTAAAATGAACGTATTAGTTATCAACTGCGGAAGTTCATCTCTGAAGTATCAGCTGATCAACTCTGATACTGAAGATGTTCTGGCAAAAGGTCTCTGCGAGAGAATCGGTATTGACGGAAGACTGGTTTACCAGAAAGCCGGATGTGACAAAGAGATCACAGAGGCAGCTATGCCAACACATAAAGAAGCAATCCAGATGGTACTGGATGCACTGGTAAATGATAAAACAGGTGCGGTTAAGAGCCTGTCAGAAGTAAATGCAGTCGGTCACCGTATCGTACACGGCGGCGAGAAATTTGCTTCTTCTGTTGTGATCACAGACGAGGTTCTGGAAGCAGTTGCACAGTGCAACGACCTTGCACCGCTGCACAACCCGGCAAACCTGATCGGTATCAATGCATGTAAAGAGCTGATGCCTGGCGTACCGATGGTAGCTGTATTTGATACCGCATTCCATCAGACCATGCCGGAAAAAGCATATCTGTATGGTCTGCCATATGAATATTATGAGAAATATAAAGTAAGAAGATACGGTTTCCACGGAACTTCTCACAGTTTTGTATCCAAAGAAACAGCAAACTTCCTTGGCATGGATCTGGAGAACTCCAGGATCATCGTATGCCACCTTGGAAACGGTGCTTCTGTCAGTGCAGTAAAAGACGGCAAATGCATCGATACTTCCATGGGTCTGACTCCGCTGGAAGGTCTGGTAATGGGTACTCGTTCCGGTGATATCGATCCGGCTATCATGGAATACATTGCTAAAAAAGAAGATCTGGATATCGCAGGCGTTATGAATGTCCTGAATAAAAAATCCGGTCTGGAGGGCATCTCCGGACTGTCAAGCGACTTCCGTGATCTGACAGCAGGTGCAAAAGATGGCAACAAACGTGCGATCGCAGCAATCGAAGTATTCTGCTATCGTGTGGCAAAATACGTAGGTTCTTACGCAGCAGCCATGAATGGTGTCGATGCGATCGCATTCACAGCAGGTATCGGTGAAAACGTAGGTCTTGTACGTGAAAAGATCTGCAGCTATCTGGGTTATCTGGGAATTACGCTGGATGCAGAAGCAAATGAAAAGAGGGGTGACAACTGCGTGATCTCTGCTGCTGATTCCAAAGTAAAAGTAGCAGTTATCCCAACAAACGAAGAGCTGGCTATCTGCCGCGAGACCGTTGCTCTGGTATAAAATATTATGATGCCAGGGAGTTTTTGCCCCCAACTCATATTTATATTATTATAGAAGAAACTGCTGCGAAGCGATTTGCGGCAGTTTCTTGCTGCCTGAACAGTTTATCTCAGCCGGAGAAGACTCACACTTCTGCAAGTGATGAGTAATAACAAGTCTTTCTCAGTGGGAGTACAATCTCCGACTGAGATAAACGCTCCGCGAGGGCACACATTGTCCAGTGGACAATGGTTTTGTGCCGACCGGAACGAAGTGTAGAATGTGCAGTGATTCTGAGAAGAATATGTCAGCTTTCGCTGACCAGAATCACGCACCAAGTCTCACGTGCGTTCGACTTGAATTCTGGATTTATTTTAAGGTAGCAGGCGTAAATTGTCAAATAGCTGGATGCTGGCATCATGAGGATGTACGGAATTATCATGTTTTAAAAATGTTTGCGTTCTCTTTAGAAATACTTTATAACTTTTACATGGGTTTTTCACAAATGCTTGTTAAAATATACCATATAAATAAATTGGGAACGTCAGAAATCATACAGGACGCTTCCATGAGGGGATTCAGACAGGAAAGAAGGGACTTAAGTTTATGCAGTATGCGATGTATTATGAAGAACAGCAGCAGATCAGTCAGGATGAATATGGAAAAATGAAACAACAGATTCTGCTGCGTGAAGGGGAACGCAAATTTGAATCTTATACCTTACGGAAATTAAAGTTTACAGGAAATGATGCAGACGAAACGGTGGCGCACTACTATTTATGTGTGAAGGATCAGAGCGAACAGCAGATTTATCTGGAAAAGAAATATATGCAGAATCATATCTGGCACAGAGCATGTGCAAAAGTAACGAAAGAATCCTGCGGTCAGATACTAAGAGGTGAGATTGACTGGATGAAGAACAGCAAAGAAGCATTGTTCCGGGATTTTTATCTCCAGGCAACGCTGAACCATCTAAGTCCGGGACGGGTGATAGAGTATCAGCGGGAAATGTTGAAATGCAAAGACGGATATGTCATGTTTAACAAGAAGATAAATTGCATAGTTGGTGGCTGGGGAAATCTCTTCTGGCCGGAAGCGATGAGCATTCATTGCCTGGACGAAGATAAAGTGCTGGTCGTCTATAAAAAGAAAGTTAATCTCCCAAATACGATCTGGGAGATGATGCAGGGGAATACGCTGTTGAATGAAGAAAAGGCACTGGTATTTTGACAGCATGACGCATGGGATTTTATGTTTGTCGGGCAGCTCATAGCATATGGATATACAAAAAACGCTCAGGCTTTGCAGCCTGAGCATTTTTTTTCAAAATTTATTTTTGATCATCATCGTCTTTGTGGCTAAGCCGGTAGACAAGAATACAGGCATAAGAAACAACCGGGATGATGAACGTACAGGCGAACGAAGCACCGAACAATCCGTGCGCCAGTTCACTGTCCATAAGGGAAAAAAGGAAAGGTGAGCAGATAAAGGGCAATCAGTATCACGGCCCCTGCAAGAGCGAAAATACGCTTCATATTTTTCATAAAAGTTCCTTTCTGAAATCAGTGTTCTGTTGCTTCCGGAAGGGAAGAATAAATATTTTTTTACTGTGCGCAGGACATAATGAGTACGTGTCTGACGTACACCATCCTGATCTTTGATCCAGTGATGAATCTGCTCAAGATGCTCTGAGGACTGGCAGGCGATCTTTAACAGATAATCAAATTCTCCGGTCAGATAGTAACAGGAAATAATGTTCGGGTTCTTTTTAATGTTTTCGATAAATAATTCGTTGTATCTCGGATGCTCAAGGCTGATCTCCATCAGTGCAGTAACGTCGTTTCCGGTCTTGTGTTCATCCGTGATCACCGTGTAAGATTTGATGATACCGGAAGATTCCATTTTGCGGATACGATCGATCACAGTGGATACAGATAAGTGTATTTCTTTGCTGATGTCAGAAGCAGACTGTCTTGCATTTTTCTTTTAATTTTATCAGAATCTGCTGATCTAAATAGTCCACAGTAGATGGACCTCCTTTCGTAAAATTCAAGTACGTTCTGGTACTTTTCCTAATTACCGTTGCATAACGGCTAGTAAAAGATATTATCGTACTTTTTGAGTAATTTGTCAAAGTTTTTTGCTCATTTCTGGTATAAAAAAAGAAAAAATGGTTCATACTTGTGAATATACAAAAGAGAAATATAATACTTATCCTCCCCTGATCCCCTGTGAACGAACACAAAGAGGTGCGTTTGCGGGGGATTTTTTTAGGGTATCTGCTTTACAAAAAAGCAGGAAGTATAATATAATAGGGTGCATCAGGTTTCTGTGCAACTTACAGCAGAACCTTCTGAAAGACGGAAACAGATTCCGGTTATGATACAATACAAAAATATTAAGGATGGTAAGAATATGGGATTATTACAGGAGTGGAGAGATACTGCGTACTCTCAGCAGACAGATAAGAAAGTACTTCAGAAATTCTGGACAG
>ENA-OQDT01000930-OQDT01000930.1-human-gut-metagenome-genome-assembly--contig:-NODE-930-length-18403-cov-3.894561_pt1 | contig 18403 bp, 14 predicted proteins | sample MGYA00242786_ERZ504617 | MGnify/ENA primary metagenome ERZ504617 (study PRJEB26092, sample SAMD00036337) | human gut metagenome | host: Homo sapiens | study: EMG produced TPA metagenomics assembly of...
CCCGGCATTCCTGAACACAGTCCTGCATGGTTTTCACTTTTTTCACGCACCATTCTGAAATCTGTTTTCTACAAGAAATTTATATCATAATTTTGCCACAATATAAAAAATATTTTTTTAAAAAACTTGTCATACAATCCACAACTTTATGTCATATGCTTCGGATTGATTCCGGTAAAATAACTTCCTTATAATAAACGTGCACTGGAAAAAGAGTGCATAAAATGATTAGGAGGAAAAAACAATGAACTTAAGAGAAAAATACGGTGAGTGGGGGATCATCCTTGGAGCAACAGAAGGAGTTGGAAAAGCATTTGCAGAGAAAATCGCATCTGAGGGAATGAAGTGTTGTCCTGGTAGGAAGAAGAGAAGAGAAACTTCAGGAGCTTGGAAAGAGTATCAGCGAAACATATGGTGTGGATCACATGGTTATCCGTGCAGATTTTGCACAGTCCGACTGTACTGACAAGATTTTTGAAGCAACAAAAGACCTTGATATGGGATTCATGAGTTATGTTGCATGTTTCCATACATTTGGAAAATTGCAGGATACTCCGTGGGAGAAGCATGAGCAGATGATCAATGTTAATGTTATGACATTCTTGAAATGCTTCTATCATTACATGGGAATCTTTGCAAAGCAGGATCGTGGAGCTGTAATTAATGTATCTTCTTTGACAGCAATCAGTAGTTCACCATATAACGCACAGTATGGTGCAGGAAAATCTTACATTAAGAAACTGACAGAAGCTGTGGCAGCAGAATGTGAGAGTACAAATGTAGACGTTGAGGTTATCACGTTAGGAACAACAATTACACCAAGTTTGTTAAGCAATCTTCCAGGCGGTCCAGCAGGAGAAGCTGTTATGAAGGCAGCTATGACACCGGAAGCTTGTGTAGAGGAAGCATTTGACAATCTTGGCAAATCTCTTTCTGTTATTGCAGGTGATCACAATAAAGCAAATGTTCATAATTGGCAGGCAAATAAAACAGATGATGAATATATCCGTTATATGGGTTCATTCTATTCTAACAACTAAAAAATCAGGTTTTAGATGAATCATCTTTCAGTGATTATAGTAGCTGTTTCTCTGAGTGGGGGGAGCAGCTATTTTGTTTATGGGAAATATATAACTTTAAGTATCTTTAATGATAACGATATGGTAAGATGAAGTTAAGAAATAGGAGTTTTCAATAATTGTTTAGAAAGTACAGGAGGAAACTCAGGAAGGATTTGCAGGGATGCCTTCAAAGACGGGAATATATCATGTACTGAGCGGATTTCGAACAAACTAATTTTATAGTGTAGGAAACGAAAGTGATAGCTGGTGATATGAGAGTATTGACAGCTATTACTTTATTTAATAGAAGTTTAATAAAAATGTAGAAATATAAAAATGAAAACTATTATAAAATAAGTCTGGCTTTTTTTAAATAGAATGTGATAATATAGTAACGTTTGATAGAGGCGCGGTGATATGAGTACCCGCTGACGAGAGTCTTGGGAAGACTGTCAGTGAGAGAAAGGAGAAGCCGCCGAAGGAATGATATTCCCAGATATGATTCCTGGGCCGGATGTAGAAGATACGCCGGACTGTCACAGGTGTGGAGAGCTATCGATGACGCTAGAATTATTATGCCATGGGTGACTCACCAGCAGAGAGTGCCTATGGCATTTTTTGCGTTTAGAGAATCCCAGGCAAAACCCACTATGCTTACACACAAACTTAACAAACATAAGTTTACAGGAAAGGAAAAAAGGAAATGAGAAACAAAAGAAAAATGGGGTATGTGTTTCTGATGTCTCTGCTCATTCTGTGCTGTAGTTCAACAACAGTATTTGCCGCAGATACATCTGCCGAGTATGTACCTCAGCTCTATGCAACAATCTGGTCTCTGGTGCCGCCGGTTGTCGCAATCGTACTGGCACTTATTACAAAGGAAGTTTATAGCTCCTTATTCGTTGGAATTTTGATCGGAGGTGCATTTTGGTCAGGATTTAAAGCGGAAGCTACAATTTTACATGTATTTCAGGATGGAGTAGTGGGAGTACTTACAGATTCTTACAATATGGGTATTCTAGTATTTCTGGTAATCCTTGGTGTCATGGTGTGTATGATGAATAAAGCCGGTGGTTCCGCAGCTTTCGGACGCTGGGCGAAAGAGCATATCAAGACAAGAGCTGGCGCACAGCTTGCAACAATCGCACTTGGAGTGCTGATTTTTATTGATGATTATTTTAACTGCCTTACAGTTGGGAGCGTTATGCGTCCGGTAACAGACAGTCACAATGTATCCCGTGCGAAACTCGCATATCTGATCGATGCTACAGCAGCGCCAATCTGCATTATTGCACCGATTTCTTCCTGGGCAGCAGCAGTAACAGGATTTGTGAAAGGGGAGGATGGATTTTCAATTTTTATTCGTGCAATCCCATATAACTATTATGCAATTCTTACAATTATAATGATGGTAACACTGGTTCTTGCAAAAGAAGATTATGGCCCGATGAAGGCGCATGAGAAAAATGCGATTGAAGGAGATCTTTTTACAACAGGAGACAGACCATTTGAAAATGCAACAGAAAATGCTATTTACAATAAGGGGAAGGTAATTGATCTTGTGTTCCCAATCTTGTCACTTATTGTATGCTGTGTAATAGGAATGATCTACTCCGGTGGTTTCTTCTCAGGAACAGGCTTTGTAGAGGCTTTTTCCGGAAGTGATGCATCTGTTGGACTGATGCTTGGAAGTTTCTTCGCAATGGTAATTACAATCGTTTTTTATGCAGTAAGAAAAGTTCTTCGTTTTTCGGATTCTATGGCTTGTATTCCGGAAGGATTTAAGGCAATGGTTCCGGCTATCCTGATTCTTACATTTGCATGGACACTGAAAGCGATGACGGACAGCCTTGGAGCAGCTCCGTTCGTGGCTTCTGTAATGAATTCAGCAGCAGGCGGACTGATGAACCTTCTTCCGGCAATCATCTTCCTTGTAGGATGCTTTCTTGCATTTGCAACAGGTACTTCCTGGGGAACGTTCGGAATTCTGATTCCAATCGTAGTTGCAGTATTCCAAGGTACGAACGAGACAATGATGATCATCTCGATCTCAGCTTGTATGGCCGGAGCAGTTTGCGGAGATCATTGTTCACCTATTTCAGATACAACAATCATGGCATCCGCAGGAGCGCAGTGTAATCATGTAAATCATGTATCCACGCAGCTTCCATATGCAATGACTGTAGCAGCGGTTTCCTGTATTACATATGTGATCGCAGGTATCTTGCAGAATGCAGTCATCTGTCTCGTGATCGGAATTGCTCTGCAGATTGGAGTTCTGCTTGCAATCAAAGCAATCACAAAAGATCACACAGGTAGGGTGAAAACAACAAACTAAAAACCAGAAAGAAAGCGAGGAGTTGATCCTCGTTTTCTTTTTACAGAAATGTAGTAAAAAAGGACGAAATGAAGAGCTTGTTAAGCGGTTCATTTCGTCCCTGTTTGTTTTATGAAATCTTATTTCTCCAGATCTTTTCCTGTCAGCATCTTATATGCCTGAAGGTATTTCTCAATTGTCTTATCTACAATTTCCTGTGGAAGTGTCCAGTCGTTGTCAGGATTTGCTTTCAGCCAGTCACGGGCGAACTGTTTGTCAAAAGATGGCTGTCCATGTCCGGCTTCATAACCGTCAGCAGGCCAGAAACGGGAACTGTCAGGAGTGAGCATCTCATCTCCGATTACCATATTTCCATTTTCATCAAGTCCGAACTCAAATTTTGTATCTGCAATAATGATACCTTTGCTCAGTGCATATTCGGCACATTTCTTATAGAGAGCAATTGTGTTGTCGCGAAGTTTCTCAGCGAGTTCACGTCCTCTTCCAGGATAATATTTTTCAAGGTGATCAACGCTCTGCTCGAATGAAATGTTCTCATCGTGATCTCCGATTTCAGCCTTTGTGGAAGGTGTATAGATTGGTTCAGGAAGTTTGTCAGATTCCTTTAATCCTTCCGGAAGTGTGATTCCACAAACAGTTCCGTTTTCTTTATAGCTTTCCCAGCCACTTCCTGTGATATAACCACGAACGATACACTCGATCGGAAGCATTTCGAGTTTCTTACACATCATAGATTTTCCATCATATTTCTCCTGCTGGAAGAACTCCGGCATATCTTTCACATCAACAGAGAGCATGTGGTTAGGAAGAATGTCTTCTGTCAGATCAAACCAGAATTTGGACATCTGAGTCAGGACAGTTCCTTTCTTTGTAACTTCATTGTTGAGAATCACGTCAAAGCAGCTGATGCGGTCTGTAGCAACCATGATTAAGCTGTCTCCATTATCATAAATTTCACGAACTTTACCTTCTTTGATTGGTTTTAATTCCTGCATTTTTTCACCTCATAGAATTTTCTTAGAATTTACAACGTAACCGTACACTTTTTAGGGGAAACTGTCAAGCGGGCTGAAAACGTGGGAAGAGAGGTGTGAAAAATCATTGAAGAAGGAAAAATGTGGAAAATTGTGTTTTTTGTATAAAAACAACTGAAAAATAAAGAGAGTGATTGTGGAATACGTTGGGTAAAAAGTAAAAAAAACAGAATGTTTTTGAGGTATCATAAACAAATCAGATATTATTTAATAAGAAATTATTATAGTAGAAAAGGCAGTTATACAGAAGGTGAAAGAGAATAGTAAAAAGAAATATTGACATCTATGACATATTGTAATTAAATTAAATTAGTATGTCTATTTATATAGAAGAAACGAGGGAATAGAATGATGCAGAATCATAATCAACAGAAAAAAATTGCGCTGATCAATGACTTTACAGGCTTTGGCAGATGCTCAATTGCGGTACAGATGCCGATTATTTCAATGCTGAAAGTGCAGTGTTGTGCAGTGCCTACCTCGATTTTTTCAAATCATACCGCATATGAAGATTATTATTTTACAGATTATACATCAAATATGGAAGCATATATTGAACAATGGAAGAAACTGGATCTGAAGTTCGAAGGAATTTGTACTGGTTTTTTGGGATCAGCAGAACAGATTCGGATTGTCAGTGAGTTTATCCAGTATTTTAGAGATGAGAATACAGTGGCTGTGATCGATCCGGTGATGGGGGACAATGGGGAGGCATATTCGACTTATACGGAAGAAATGTGCAGACAGATGATTCAATTAGTCCGCTATGCGGATGTAGTTGTTCCAAATGTGACAGAGGCATGTATCCTGACAGGAACACCGTATAAGGAACGGTGGACAACGAGAGAGCTGGCAAAGATGGCAGAACAGATTGTGCAGACCGGACCAGAAAAAGTTGTGATTACAGGAATTCCACAGAAAACGTATGTATCCAACCTGTGCTATGAAAAAGGCAAAGGATACGAGATGATTCGTACACATAAAGTAGGACATTCCAGATGTGGTACGGGAGATATTTTCTCTGCAATCATTGCAGCAGATGCAGTTAATGGAGTGGAATTTACAAAATCTGTCCGAAAGGCATCCGCATTTATAAAGAAGTGCATACAAAAGTCAATTGAAATGGAGATTCCGTTGACGGATGGTGTCTGTTTTGAAGAATTAATGGGACTATTGAAATAAAAGAAAATTAAGGAGTAAACAAAAATGAATTTAGAAGAATGCTATGAAGTAATGGATAGTAACTATGATGATGTGATGAGAAGACTTGGAAGTGAAACACTGGTCCGTAAATTTGTATTGAAGTTTTTGGATGATACAAGTTTCCAGGGATTAAAAGAAGGACTTGAAAATCAGGATGCAGAACTCGCATTCCGAAGTGCACATACATTGAAAGGCGTGTGCATGAATCTTGGATTTACAAAGTTATTCGAGGTCAGCTCAGCATTAACAGAAGAGCTTCGAGACAGAGAAATCAAAGAAAACACTACAGAGATGTTTGAAGAAGTAGAACGAGAATATACCCGAACAATAGAAGCAATTAAAGGATTATGTTAAGAAGAAGACAATTGAAAAAATATAAATTTTTTCTGCCAGTAGAAATTTATCTGCTGGCAGTTTTATAGTTGCACCACTTGCAGCGTATACTCCTTCAGCAAGGCCTGTATCAACGGAAACAACAGGTTTTTTATATGTTTTCATGATAAATTCCTTCAATGCTTTCGTGTATTACATACTATCTAACCACATTATGGAAAAAATGTATAGAAATCAAGAAAAATCCTTATAAAGTGAATGACAATTCATCCAAGCAGGGTGTAGAATAGTAAAATAATGGCTGAATAGTGATTGGAAAAGGAGAGAAGGCATGCTTCAGATACAACATATTTGCAAGGAATATCGAACAGGTAATCTGATACAGAAAGCATTGGATGATGTTAGTCTGAATCTCAGAGATAATGAATTTGTTGCTATTCTGGGACCGAGTGGTTCGGGAAAGACAACGCTTTTGAATATCATTGGCGGTCTGGATCGGTATGATAGCGGAGACCTGATCATCAATGGAATATCAACGAAGAAATATAAGGACAGAGATTGGGATTCTTATCGTAATCATACGATTGGATTTGTTTTCCAGAGTTATAATCTGATTCCGCATCAGACTGTTCTGGCAAATGTTGAACTGGCACTTACGATTTCGGGGATTGGCAAGTCCGAGAGAAGGAAACGTGCGACAGAAGCGCTTGAAAAGGTTGGACTAGGTGCGCAGATTCACAAGCGACCAAGTCAGATGTCCGGGGGACAGATGCAGCGTGTTGCGATTGCCCGGGCATTAGTGAATGATCCGGATATCCTGCTTGCAGATGAACCGACAGGTGCACTGGACAGTGACACAAGTGTGCAGGTCATGGATCTTCTTCAGGAAGTAGCGAAAGACCGCCTGGTGGTTATGGTTACACATAATCCGGAGCTTGCAGAGCAGTATGCGACAAGAATTGTTACATTAAAAGATGGTGTGATCCGTTCAGATACAGATCCGTTTGAAGTAGATGAAACGGTGATGGGAGTGGCAGAACACAGGAATATGGGGAAATCCTCGATGTCATTTCTGACAGCATTAGCTTTGAGTTTTAACAATCTGAAGACAAAGAAGGCACGAACGCTTTTGACTTCATTTGCAGGCTCAATCGGAATTATCGGAATTGCATTAATTCTGTCTCTATCTACAGGTGTGAATCAATATATTCAGAACGTAGAGGAAGAGACGCTTTCAGAATATCCGCTGCAGATACAAAGTACAGGCTTTGATCTGACATCCATGATGGTTGGGATGGACAGTGCTTCTGCGAACGATAAAAAACCAGACAAAGAGAAGTTAAATACAAAGGAAAAGTCAAAGGATCAGGTTAAAGTAATTCAGATGGTGACGAATATGTTTTCCACAATGGATTCAAATGACCTTGGTGCTTTGAAGAAGTATCTTGATACTGGCAAGAGTGGAGTGGAACAATATACGAATGCTATAGAATATAAGTACAGCATTTCTCCGCAGATTTATAAAGAAAATAAAGACAGTATCCGTCAGGTGAATCCAGATCAATCCTTTTCAGCTATGGGTTTGGGTTCTTCTATAAGTACAAATAGTATGATGTCATCTATGATGAGTACAGATGTTTTTTATGAGATGCCGGAGAGCAGTAAACTTTATGAAAATCAGTATGAAGTGGAAAAGGGTCATTGGCCAGAGAAATATAATGAATGTGTTGTGGTTCTGACTTCGAATGGCGGAATGAGTGATTTTATGCTTTATACATTGGGACTTCGTGATCCGTTGGAGCTTGATGAGATGATCCAGTCCTTTATGAAAGAGGAAAATGTTACTACACCGGATGATCTAGGAACCTATTCTTATGATGATATTATCGGAACAAAGTTCAAGCTTGTGAACAGTTCTGAGTATTATGAATATGATAGTCAGTATCAGGTCTGGAAAGATAAGATAGATAATGAAGATTATATGAAATCACTTGTAGCGAATGGGGAAGATCTTACCGTGGTTGGTATTGTGAAACCTGCTGAAGATGCGAAAGCCTCCTCTCTGAGTCCGGGAATTGCATATCCGACATCATTGACGAAACATGTGGCAGAACAGGCTGCAAAAAGTGAGATTGTGAAACAGCAGCTGGCAAATCCGGATGTTAACGTATTTACAAATAAAAAATTCGGAGAGAAAGACAGTGAAAATGGATTCTCCATGGATTCTTTATTTACGGTTGACGAAGCAGCACTGCAGAAAGCATTGGGATTTGACGCAAGTGCGATGAACAATTTAGGAAATTCTCTGGATTTCGGGAATTCGTTAAATCTCAGTGAAGCTATGAATCTGTCAAAAGCATTTCAGACAGGAAGTAATACGCTGGATCTGTCGGGACTTGTAAATCCAGATTCTCTGAATTTGGATCTTTCCGGAATGCCGCAGATGAATCTGGGAGAGATCGTTTCGAATCTGGATCTGAAGGTATCACCGGATGGTATGAAACAGATGGCTTGTGGACTGCTGACGGGATATCAGAAGTATGCAAAGACACATCCAGAGGCAGATTATTCAGGTCTTGGAGAGGATTTTACAGCATTTCTTAAGACAGATGCAGCAAAAAAGATTATTTCTGATAATATAAAAGATATCATAAAATCAAGCGGAATTGTGACGATTACAACCGAGAAAATACAGGAATTGATCAAAAATATTATGGCCGGATACGAACAGTATATTACGGAAAAAGGATATACAGATCCGGATCAATTTGATGAATATTTGATGGAATATCTTCAGACGGATGAAGCGAAGAAAATAATTTCAGATTGGATGTCAGAAGTTATGCCGGAAGATCCGAAGATTGAGATAACACCGGAACAGCTTGAGAAACTATCAGATGATCTTGTGAAAGGTTATTTGGCATATGCTTCAGAGAATGGTCTTCCGGATCCGTCTAAGATGGGAGAACATTTCATGGCTTATCTGCAAACAGATGATGGAAAGAAGCAATTTCAGGAAGGTCTGTCAGCAATGATCGATATGGATCAGTTGGAGAGCCAGGTGTCAAAAATCATCGGAAACTATATGAATCAGGCAATGGGGGCTATGGGAAATACGATTGGTCAGGCACTTGAGACACAGGTGTCCTCTGCAATGACACAGATTATCAGTCAGATGACAACAGAGCTTGAATCTGCAATGAAGCAGATGATGACCAACGTAGGAACGCAGCTTCAGAACACCCTCGGAAATGCAATGCAGATTGATCCGGCAGCATTTGCAGATGTATTTCAGATGAATATGACGGAAGATGATTTGGCGGAGCTTATGATGTCAATGAGTGGGAAAGGCTTGGCTTCTTATGATAGTAATCTGCAGAAACTGGGATATGTAGATTTTGCAGTCCCGTCTGCTATTAACATTTATCCAAAGGATTTTGAAGGAAAGGAACAAGTAGTAAAGGTTCTGGACGATTATAATAGCAGGATGGAGGCAGAAGGGAAGGATGAGCAGGTCATTACTTATACCGATGTGGTTGGAACTTTAATGTCCTCTGTCACAACAATCGTAGATACGATCAGTTATGTGTTGATTGCATTTGTAGCGATTTCTCTTGTGGTATCTTCCATTATGATTGGTGTTATTACCTACATCAGTGTGCTTGAGCGGAAAAAGGAAATTGGAATATTAAGAGCAATCGGTGCGTCAAAGCGAAATGTATCACAGGTGTTTAATGCAGAAACGTTTATTATCGGACTTTGTGCAGGAGTGATCGGAATCGGACTAACATTGTTACTTCTGATTCCTGGGAATGCGATTATTCACAATGTGGCAGATAATGCGAAGGTAAATGCAGTTCTGCCGATTGTTCCGGCAATCATACTGATTTTATTAAGTGTTGTCCTTACATTACTTGGTGGATTGATCCCATCCAAGAAAGCAGCAAAGAGTGATCCTGTGACAGCACTTCGTACAGAGTAGGGCACGGGTGAGAAGAATGGAAAATTTAGTTTTTAGTCTGAATGCAACCGTACCAATCTTTTTGATGATGGTACTGGGAATGCTGTTCAAAAAGCTTGGCTGGATGGATGAAGAGTTTGCAGCAAAGATGAATAAATTTGTCTTTCTGATTCCATTGCCGGTATTGTTGTTTGGTGATCTGGCAAAAGTTGATTTTAAAGAAGTGTGGAATATCAGGTTTGTGATTTTCTGCTTTGTAGTAACATTTATCTGCATTACAATTGCTGCGCTGGTATCTTGCATCTGGAAAGACCGTTCCATCCAGGGTGAATTTATTCAGGCTTCGTACCGGAGCAGCGCAGCACTTCTTGGGATTGCATTTATCCAGAATATTTATGGAAATGCAGGGATGGCGCCACTTATGATCATAGGAAGTGTACCACTTTATAATGTGATGGCGGTTATCGTGTTGTCCTTTTTCCATCCGGAACGAAAGGCAATTGATAAAGCTGTATGGATGAAAACGTTAAAGGGGATCGTGACCAATCCAATCATCATTGGAATCGTGGCTGGTCTGATCTGGTCAGCCTGCAAGATTCCAATGCCGGCAATTCTTAATAAAACGGTGACAAGTATTGGAGGAATGTCTACACCAATGGGGCTGATGGCAATGGGAGCTACCTTTGATTTTAGGAAAGCACTTGGAAAGATCAAACCGGCTGTGACAGCAACAATTATGAAGTTGATCGTATTTGTGGCAATTTTTCTTCCGATTGCTGTAAAACTGGGATTCCGTCAGGAAGAACTGATTGCAATCCTTGTAATGCTTGGATCCGCAACAACAGTAAGCAGTTTTGTTATGGCAAAGAATATGGGACATGAAGGAGTTCTATCATCAAGTGTAGTGATGCTGACAACATTGTTCAGTGCATTCACGTTGACAGGATGGCTGTATGTGCTGAAAGCGTTTCAGTTGGTATAGGAATAGGAAATTCACATTTTGTTGCGATGGAGGATAAAAATGGCTGTTGGTCGCACATAGTACGAACAATAACAAAAAATGTTGAAAAATGGGGGTGTTGTGGGAAAAAGTTCTTGCAACGTCCCTTGTTTTATGCTATACTACGAACGTTGCTAAAAAACACGTATGTGGATTCCTTCCAAGGTGCCTAAGTCGAGACAGGAGTTTCGTCCGGTTGCGAAGGAGAGTAAAACATACGGAAGAAAAAAACCAAATGGAGGAGAATAACATGAGCGTTATTTCAATGAAGCAGTTATTGGAAGCAGGTGTTCATTTTGGACATCAGACAAGAAGATGGAACCCTAAGATGGCTCCATACATCTACACAGAGAGAAATGGTATCTACATCATCGACCTGCAGAAATCTGTAGGAATGGTTGACGATGCATATAAGGCTGTTTCTGACATCGCTGCAGAAGGCGGTACAGTTCTTTTCGTAGGAACAAAGAAACAGGCACAGGATGCAATCAAAGCTGAGGCTGAGCGTTGCGGAATGTATTATGTAAACGAGAGATGGCTTGGAGGAATGCTTACAAACTTCAAGACAATCCAGAGCCGTATCAAACGTCTGAAAGACATCGAGAGAATGGCAGAAGATGGAACATTCGAAGTACTTCCGAAGAAAGAAGTTATCGAACTGAAAAAAGAGTGGACAAAGCTTGAGAAGAACCTTGGCGGAATCAAAGACATGAAGAAACTGCCAGACGCTATCTTCATCGTAGATCCTAAGAAAGAAAGAATCTGTGTACAGGAAGCACACACACTCGGAATTCCGCTGATCGGTATCTGTGATACAAACTGTGATCCAGAAGAACTGGATTACGTAATCCCAGGTAATGATGATGCAATCAGAGCTGTAAAACTGATCGTTTCTAAGATGGCAGACGCTGTTATCGAAGCAAACCAGGGTGCAGCTGAGGATGAGTATTACGAGGAGGCTGCAGAAGCAGCTGAAGCTGAAGAGGCTGTAGAAGAGTAATATCAGTTCTTGATATGAAAGAAAATGCTTCAGCCTGATTATCAGGTTGAAGCATTTTACTTTATAGAAATAGTTCTATAGAGAAAAGCATATGTTACTGCTTACAGTGACACACACATTATGAATAATGGAGGAAAATTATCATGGCAATCACAGCAGGAATGGTAAAAGAGTTAAGAGAAATGACAGGCGCTGGAATGATGGACTGTAAAAAAGCGCTTGCTGAGACAAACGGAGATATGGACGCAGCTGTAGAGTTCCTTAGAAAGAACGGACAGGCTAAAGCTGAGAAAAAAGCTGGAAGAATCGCTGCAGAAGGTATCGTTAAGACAGTTGTTAAAGATGACAAAGTTGCTGCAATCGTAGAAGTAAACTCTGAGACAGACTTCGTTGCAAAGAACGACGAGTTCCAGGGATTCGTAGAAGCAGTTGCTAACCAGGTAGTAGATTCAGAAGCAGCTGATCTTGATGCATTTATGGCAGAGGCTTGGGAAGCTGATACAACAAAGACTGTAAAAGATGCTCTCGTAGAGAAGATCGCAGTTATCGGAGAGAACCTGAACATCAGAAGATTCGAGAAAGTTGCAGCAGACAACGGTGTGGTTGTTCCTTACATCCACGGTGGCGGACGTATCGGTGTTCTTGTTGTTGCTGATACAGATGTTGTTAATGACGAGATCAAAGCAGCACTGAAGAACGTAGCTATGCAGGTAGCAGCTATGTCTCCGAAGTATGTATCCCGTGAGGAAGTATCTCAGGATTACCTTGATCACGAGAAAGAGATCCTTCTTGCTCAGGCTAAGAAAGAGAACCCGGAGAAACCGGAAAACATCATCGAGAAGATGATCATCGGACGTCTGAACAAAGAGCTCAAAGAGATCTGCCTGCTTGATCAGGTATACGTTCAGGACAGCGACCTTACAGTAGGAAAATACGTTGATAAGGTAGCAAAAGAGAACGGTGCAAACGTTAAAGTTACAAAATTCGTTCGTTTCGAGACTGGTGAAGGAATCGAAAAGAAAGTTGACGACTTCGCAGCAGAAGTTGCAGCTCAGGCTGGAATGTAATCCAAAAGTTGCAAAACAGATGAACGCATAATCTTACAGTTCGCATAAGAATTTGAACCGTATTATTATCATGTAAATCAACGAAAAACCTTGAATTTCCTATGAAAATGGGATGATTCAAGGTTTTTTTGCGTTGCCAAGCATGCGACAAAAAGGTCCGGTGGACCTTTTTTAGTGTTGAGGAATAAATTTTGACTTATCGTAAATTATCGCTATTTATGCATGGAATTGGGTAAAAGTTGGGGAGTGAGTTGGGGAATTTCAATTCCCCAACTGGCGTGTGAAACTTCGCCTCATTCTTCTGAAATAAGTAGGCGGAGATTGCCTGTTTTAATTTGTTAGATTCTGTTCTTGCAAGTACGATGATTTCCAACAGTGAGTATATCGTGATGCTTAATCAGGCAGAGCCGGACAGAGCAAAACTGGCAACACTACTAAATATCTCCACAGAACAGATGGGATATATGCGGTGAAGAGTTGAAGGTTATGGACAAAGTTACGGAGCGATTGTTGTGGGGAGATTATTTATGTAGAAATAAAAGAACGAGAGTTCAGTCAAAAGATTATATGACACAGAAATGAACGTAAAATTTAAGAAAATCTAAATAGTATTCCAACTGTTTTCCAGTATACTGAAACTATAATTGGACATTGGAACTTAAGTTATGTGGTGAGGGTATAGTGCGATAACTTAGAGGGACAAAATTGGATCTGGAAAGTGCTGCGGCTTCCTTATTGAGGCAATGGAGAGGAAACTCAGGAATCGTGGAAGCCTTGCTGAACACGATTCCCGCTTTCAGAGGTTCCTCGGAATGGTTTGCCGAAGGAAAGCCGCAGCACTTTCTATATACACTTTGTCGGACTAACTTCAACAAACTTTTACACCTTAAAAGTAGAATGATGAGGAGGGAATGAAAATGAATGTAAATGGGAATTTCAAAGACAATCTGATGGGGAAGAAAAAGGTGATTTTTATTGGATGCCTTAATTTTTGCAGTCGCTCTGATTGCCGCAATCCTGCACATGGTTTCAGGAGGGGGAAAGGATTCCGCGAAGAACATCTACTACGCGGATAAAGTCAGCGTGATCACCGGAAACGGAAGCGGAACCGTGAACCGCTTTGCAGGCGTTGTGGAGGCGCAGGATACTTTGAAAATCTCACTTTCAGAAGGACAGAAAGTGAAAGAGATTTTCGTGGAAAAAGGGCAGGAAGTGGAGCCTGGGACGAAACTCTTTGAATATGATACAGAGGAGCTTGCAATGACACTGGAGCAGGGAAATCTGGAGCTGGAAAAGATAGGAAACAGTATTTCCAATCTGAATTCACAGATTGCGGCCTTAACGACAGAGAAAAAGAATGCACCGGCAGGTGAGCAGCTTTCTTATACAACGCAGATCCAGGAGCTGCAGACGAATGTAAAACAGGAAGAATATAATTATAAAGTAAAAGAACTGGAAGTGAACCGGACGAAGAAGAGTCTGGAATCATCCACGGTGACATCCACGATTGCAGGAATTATCCAGGAGATCAATCCGGATCCTGGTTATGATGATTACAGTGGAGAAAAGCAGGCATTTATGAGCATTCTTTCTACCGGAAAATACCGAATTAAGGGAAAAATCAGTGAACAGAATATCGGTGAGCTTCAGCCGGGAATGGATGTGACGGTGCGGGCAAGGAATAACCAGGAGGAAATCTGGAAGGGATCTGTGGATGTGATTGACACAGAAAAACCGGAGAGCAGTTCACAAAGCGAGATGTATTCCGGTTCGGATTCTTCTGCCCGGGCAACTAAGTATCCATTTTATGTAACGCTTGAAACCAGTGATGGTCTGATGCTGGGACAGCATGTATATATCGAGCCTGGAACCGGAGTAAATACAGAGGGATTACATCTGATGACTGCTTATATTGTAGATGCAGACGGGAAAGAGCCTTACGTTTGGGTAGCAAATAAAAAGGACAGACTGGAAAAGAGAACTGTAAAGCTTGGTGCTTATGATGAGGAGCAGGATACATGGGAAATTACAGAAGGACTGAAAGAGACGGATTACATTGTCTGGCCGGATGGAGAATGTAAAGAAGGAGCAGCCGTTCAGAAGAACGAAAATGTACAGGCAGGAGGCATGGAAGAGGGGGAATAAAGGATGACTTTTCAAAAAAGGAAATAAGAAAAAAAGTTCTTCAGGATCGGGAATTGCTTTGGTTGTCTGTGTATGTTTCATTGGAGGACGGCACTTTATTTGCAATGAAAAAAATGTGAAAAACGCGGTCAAGGTAGCACCGGTAGCCAGTATGAGTAATGGTGGATGGTATTCAGAATCGGATATTTATGATTATGCGAAGGTGCAGGCAGGTGCGAGCCAGGACATTTACCATGATGATACCCTTACGATCAAGGAGATTTATGTCAAATCAGGGGATACGGTGAAGATCGGCGATCGTCTGGTTGCCTATGATACTACGCTTGCAGGACTTGAGCAGGAAATGAAGCAGATGGAGATTCAGGGGATTGAACTGAATATTCAGAATCAAAAGGCAGAATTAGAGCAGTTGAAAATGCAAAGATTGTTGCGTCTGTTGAAAGAAGCCAGGATGAACTGCGGAAAATGACTGCAAAAGGAACCAGACCTGGAATAATACGGACTGCGGATACAAAGAAAAATGAAGGGGAAAATCCGGATACTTCCGAAAATCCTGAGCAGCCGGAGACACCAGAAAATCCGGAAGGACCGGAAAAACCATCAATCGGGAAACCGTTTCCGGAAGAACTGAAGGATAAGATCATTTATAAAGAGATTACAAAGGACGCTGCTCCTTATAATGAAGATGGAGATGGAACAAAAGAAAAGCCGTATCGCTATCTTTGTGCGCCGGGAGCAACGGTAAATGCGGAGTTCATGCTGAAAATGCTGGAAGAGAGGGCAGTCTGTATCTTTGATGTAGTGGATCAGGAGAAGGAACCGACGCTTCATTTTATACTCCTGGACGCTGACGGAAAGACCGGACAGGTGATAAAGCCTGAAAATCCGGAACAGCCGGAGACACCGGAAGAGCCGAAAACTCCGGATGAACCGGATAATCCTGGTGGATATGAGGAGCCGGATCCGGGAGAGGCAGATGGAATGACCAGGGAAGAGCAGGCAAAGCAAATCCAGGAAAAAGAACAGAAGATCAAGGACCTGGATCTGGAAAAGCGAACAGCACAATTGGAATTGAAAAAAGCTGGATAAAAAAGTAAATAATGGTGTTGTAAAGAGTACAGTAGAGGGAACGGTAAAAGCTGTACTTGACGAAGAAGAGGCAAAGCTGGAGAATAAACCGGTTATATCTGTGACCGGAAAAAATGGTTGTTATGTAATCGGAGGGATTGCCGAAAGCAGCTATGATAAATTAAAAGAGGGTATGACTGTGATGGTGACTTCCTGGAATACGGGGAACTCTTATGAGGCAACGATCACCAGCATCGGTAATTCACCGGTTGAAAGTATGAAGAGCAGCGAGAATCCTAATATGTCCTACTATCCGTTTACTGCAGTGGTTGAGAAAGATGCAGACCTTTCATCTGGTGAGGGTGTCAGTATTTCCGTAGACGGACTTTCGGGTGACAGTGGGAATTCGATTTACCTGGAACAGATGTTCATAAGAGAAGACGGAAACCGCTCCTATGTATACAAGAAAGGAAAACATGGAAGGCTGGAGAAGCAGTATGTAGAGGTTGGAAAAAATATGTACGGTTCCATTGAAATCGTTTCCGGACTTACCATGGAGGATGAGATTGCATTTCCGTATGGAAGAAATGTAAAAGAGGGTGCGAAGACAAAGACAGTGGAGTCATTGTATGATTATAATTAATGAGGGGGTGAGGAGATGCTTGAAGATATCAGGCTGGCATTTCAGGGAATCTGGAGTCATAAGCTGCGGTCTGCGCTGACGATGCTTGGTATTATTATCGGAATCGGATCGATCATTGCAATTGTTTCAACGATCAAAGGAACCAATGAGCAGATCAAGAAAAATCTGGTTGGCGCGGGAAATAATGCGGTCAATATCCAGCTTTATCAGGGAGACTGGACACTGGATCTGTCTTATCAGGAGGTTCCGGATGGAATACCGGAGATTTCAGATCAGGTACTTGGTGAGATCCAGGCACTGGATGAGGTGGAAAGTGCAGCCCTTTATCATAGACGGAATGAATATGATGCTGTATATGCAGGCAGTCAGAAGCTGGCAAGCTGTAATATTTTTGGAATAGATTCCAATTATCTGGATGCCTATGGATTTCAGATCACAAAAGGGCGTGGCTTTTCCGAAAAAGATTTTACTGCAAACCGAAAAGTTGTGCTGCTTGATAAAACGACAGCCACAGCTCTATTTCCGGATGGAAATGTGATTGGAAAGATTATTGAGGTTAAAGGGGAGCCATTTACGGTGATCGGTATGATGGCGAGAAAAGAAAATTCGCAGCCGGTGATCAATTCGATGGAAGACTATTATCGTTATGTATCCACGGATGGAAGCGGAACGATCTGTATTCCGGATACACTGTGGCCGATTATTTATCAGTACGATGAACCGCAGAATCTGGTTGTCCGTGCGACAAGCACAGATGAGATGACTGCGGCAGGAGAAAAGGCGGCAGATATCCTGAACAGTTACCTGACCGTGTCTGATGAGACGATAAAGTATAAAGGGGAAGATCTTCTGGAACAGGCGAACCAGATCCAGGAGATCAGCAGCTCGACGAACCAGCAGCTGCTCTGGATTGCAAGCATTTCACTTCTGGTTGGCGGGATCGGTGTTATGAATATTATGCTGGTGTCTGTGACAGAAAGAACGAGAAGAAGTCGGTCAATGAAAAGGCGACTGGGGCAAAGAAAAAGAAGGCATACCTGACGTCAGTTTCATGAGACGGCAAGGCAGGCTAGTATCTTCATCCCTTCTGGAGGTCTGATCGGTGTGGCAGGAGGGATTGCGCTTGCCTATATTATTTCCGCAGTCTCGGCAGTTCCGGTGGCAATCAGCGGAGTGTCCATTCTGGTCGGAGTAGTATTTTCCACACTGATCGGAATTATTTTCGGACTCCTTCCGTCGGTGAAGGCGGCGAACATGAATCCAATCGATGCACTGAGAAGTGAGTAGGTTTATGTAGAGAAGAATTATTTGTCGGATCCAAGATTGCAGACAAATAGATAGTATCTGTTCTACAGGAAAGTGGCGTGCTTACTGGCACGCCATTTTTAAAAATTCTTCCATTGCCCTTGTCTGGTAGCGACCATTTTTCCAGTAGAACCGGATGTTCACGGCTGCTTTCGCCTGCAGGAAGCTTATAGTACACCACATCAGAGGTAAGAGGTACTTTTGAGAGCATGATATCTCCGATAAAAGAGATCCCCATGCCGGAG
>ENA-OQDT01000932-OQDT01000932.1-human-gut-metagenome-genome-assembly--contig:-NODE-932-length-18329-cov-3.019943_pt1 | contig 18329 bp, 21 predicted proteins | sample MGYA00242786_ERZ504617 | MGnify/ENA primary metagenome ERZ504617 (study PRJEB26092, sample SAMD00036337) | human gut metagenome | host: Homo sapiens | study: EMG produced TPA metagenomics assembly of...
GCTCATCACTGCAGGCATTGTAGTTTTTTACACCTTTACCGGCGGTTATGTAGCTGTCTGCCGCACCGACTTCTTCCAGGGCTGCCTGATGTTCTTTGCGATCATCATCGTTCCTGTAACCGGTATTTTTTAAAGCCGGTGGTCCGGTAACAGCCTTTGAAAAACTTTATAATATGAACGCCAACTATTTCAGCGTTTTTACCGACGCTACCGGCGTCACACTAAGCGCTACGGCAATTATTTCTCTGCTGGCCTGGGGCCTGGGTTACTTCGGCCAGCCGCATATCCTGGTACGCTTTATGGGCATCAGCTCTGCCAAAGAGATCCCTCAGGCAACCCGTATCGCTATGGTCTGGGTAATCTTTTCACTGTTCTTCGCAGTTACGGTCGGACTTGTAGGACGCGTGTTGTTGGGCGATACGCTGACAGGCGTCAATGCCGAAACTGTTTTTATGGTTCTTAATAATGAATTCTTCGTTTCCTTCCTGGCCGGCATCATCATTTCCGCTATTTTGGGCGCGATCATGAGTACTTCTTCCAGCCAGCTGCTGGTAACAGCTTCAGCAATCTCCACCGACTTTTACCAAGCGCTGCTGCGTAAAAATGCCGGTGAAAAAGAACTGGTTTTTGTCAGCCGTTTATCTGTAATTTTAGTGGCCTGCTGCTCATTAGCGCTGGCTTCCAACCCCAACAACTATATCCTGGAGCTGGTAGCATATGCCTGGGCAGGCTTCGGCGCCTCTTTTGGCCCGCTTGTACTGTTCAGCCTTTTCTGGCGCCGCACTACTATCAAAGGCGCTATTGCAGGCGTTTTCTTCGGTGGCAGTACAGTGCTTATCTGGAAAGAATTTTTTTGCTTACACCGGTATTTACGAAATCGTTCCCGGTTTCATCATTTCAGCTCTGGCTATTTATGTTGTCAGCCTGCTGGATAAAAAACCCGATGCTGCTATAGTCAAAGACTTTGACGTAGCTGAAGCCCATATTCAGGATATGTAAAAACTGCTTAAAAGCACCCGCAGATTTATCTGCGGGTGCTTTTTTTATATCCTATAAAGCATAAATATCATAAAAAATAACGCCCGCATTTTCGCAGACGTTATTTTAAATTTTCTTTTTACAAAATATTTTACTTTCCCCTACCGCGCATATTTGCTTTGACCAAAGCTACAACATCACCTGAAAGCAACAGTCCTGTCATCGTCAACAGCATACCGAAGGCGATAACCGCTGTGATTTTCTCATCCAGAACAATAACAGAGGTAATAACAGTAACTACAGGTGCCAGATAAATATAGGCACTGGTCTTAATAGCTCCCAGCAGCTTGACTGCCATATTCCAGGTCACGAAACACATCGCCGACGCTCCGACACCTAAAAACAACAAATTAAACAGATTGACAGGATCAGCCAGCCGCTCAAAACCCCAGCGAAAATCCATAACAGCAGTACCGGCAGCATAAATACCAAACCATACATGAAAGTATGCCGTGTGCTTTGGATGGCATTGTAACCAAATGAACTGATTTTTTTTAGACAATACAGCATAAACTGCCCATGTAGCAGCTGCCGCTAAAGCCAGAAAATCTCCTAAAGGATTAATCTGCAGCTGTGTAGCACTGTTGAAACTGATCATGGCGATACCGGCAATCGCCAGTACAAACCCGACTATAAAATTTTTTCTGCAGAGCTTCGCCTGCCAAAAAACGACAGGCCAGTAAATGCTGTTAAAAAAATGGTGCTGTGGCCGTAATAACTCCCACGTTAGACGCAGGAGCATACACAAGCGCAATATTTTCAAACAGATAATACAAAGTAATACCGCTTAATCCGGCACCGGCAAAGATCCATTCCTGTTTTTTATCAGTCACCTTCAACCGATACGGATAGATCAGAAACAAAACTATCAGCCCCATAATAAAGCGGAAAAACAAAATCTCTATCGGAGTAAAGCTGCGCAGCAATACTTTAGTTGAAATGAATGTCGTACCCCAGAGCAAGATCGTTACAAGAGCAAAAAGATGCCCCATCAAAATTTTATTCTGCATAGCTTCTCCCTATTGTTTTACTTTAAAAATATTACGGTATTGCCCTGGTGTCAGACCAATGACCTCTTTAAAAAATTTACTAAAATGGCTTTGATCGCTAAAGCCGGTCATCAATGCAACCTCAGCAGGCTCCAGGTCCTGAGCAAGCAGTTCCTTAGCTTTGCCGATCCTTATTGTTTCCAGATAACGATAAGGCGTGATACCTTCCGTTTTTGTAAACAGCCGCAGCAGGGAATATTTGTTCATACAAGCCACAGCTGCCAGTTCTTCCAGCGTCACTTTTTCTGTATAATGCCCCAGCAGATATTCTGTTACTCTGCGTACAGGCGGGGCTTTCGCCTCGATAGAGGTTTTACTGATACCGGCAGCCACAAGCTGTTCCAGCAAAAAATAAAAAGTTTCTTCCTTCACCAGGTCTTCCCGTTCCTGCATAATCATTTGATGCAGTTCACGCAAGAGTGATCCAGACAATTCGTCACCGCGTAAAACAGGGCTGGCAAACAGCGGCACTTCCTCACTGCCTGTCAATTCCTGCATAAACTGACTCATAATCTCCGGTTTAATATTCAGGCAGCGCAGATCAAGCAGATCATTATCCATTGGTTCGCAGTTATGCGGCACGCAGGGATTGAACAGCAGCACATCACCGGCAGTTATATAATAATCCACATTATCGTAGCACATATGACGCAGGCCACTCTTCTCAACAAACCCGAGCACATAATATTCGTGAAAATGCTGCGGGAATTTCTGCAGGATTCCCTGAAACCAATAGGCTTCTATCTGCAGTTCTTTATCATATTTTACAAAACGTTTTTCATTTTTCAAAGCAGGCTCCTTTTTCTTATCCTACCAAAAATCTACCGTGCCATCTTGTATAATATTGACTGCAATTATAAAAGAACCTGCGTAAAACGCAGGTTCTGGCAATCAACGCATATTTTCGATAAAATCTTCAAAATTATTGATGAGAATCGGATGACCTACGACCTTTAAATCACGCAGGTGCGTACCATAAGATTCATAAATATTTTCAGCAAGCTCCATTTTCAGACCTTCTTTAACATATTCTTCCATCATTTTAACGATAAAGCGGTTGATCTCTCCTGTTTCCGGTTTAACATTGAGCGGAATGATACGTTCTTCGGGTTCGTAGCTTTCGACAGTCACATCCCAGCCTCCGGGAATAGGCGGCAGCCGTTTTGCCAAATCATATACTCAGGCGAAAACCCTACATACGCATCTAATTTATTTTGTAATTTTGCTTTCGTAACAGGATAACCGTTAGCATTGCCCCATTTAACTATTTCATCACAAACTTCGTTGTTGTGAATAACACTGGAAAATGTAGTTTTTGCTAAAACTTCAGCCATAATCATACCTCCCATATGGTAAAATTCTAACTTCTATTGTACTTTATCTTGCCGATAAATTCAACTCATTCGCTTTTACCTCTGTAAATTTAGTAACGTGGTCAAAGAAAAAGCACTGGCCAAAGGCCAGTGCCTGAAAATACTGCTGATTAAATCTGTCCCAGCGCCTTCAAGATAGTCTGCGCAATAATCGCGCTGCCGATATAAGTGCCTGTAAAAACTACACAGGCAACAACAACGATCCGCCAGCCGCTTTTGGCAAAAGCATCAAGGTCTTTGCCGATAGCGATACCGGCATAAGCGAGAATCGGAGTACAAAGCTGTAAAAAGCCTACTTTTTTAACAGCTTCATTGATCACGTCACTGCCGGGCATAGTCGGATAAGTCAGGATACAGCCCAAAGTTACGATATAAGCAACAGCAGGGATACGTCCCGGCAAATATTTTGCCAGAACAACACCGGCAATTGCCAAAAAGATTAAAAATAGCAGACCGGGAATTGCTTCCACGATAGTATATTTGGTGCCAATAGCGTTGGCGACAAGAGACATGGCGCCGACAATAAATAATACGATCAGTGTATCTTTGATTTTCATTTTGCAGCATCCTTTCCTGTCGGTTCAACACCGTATTTTAAGCGGTAGATTTTCTTATACAGCCACTCTGTCAGCGGCAAAGCCATCCAGATGCACATATACAGGCCGTCAAGACCGGAGAGCATATTGCTGGCTGCACCAAAAGCAGCGATCTGATCCGCCATCTGCGGATACATAACGCTTAAAGATCCTACAGCAGCAGTCATCATACTGGCAGAGCCGACACCGGCTGCCATTGCCAGCGCATAAGGATGGAAAGGCAGGTACGCAGCTGCAAAACTGGCCATAACACCAAAGAAAATAGTCCCAAAAACCGTACCGGCAATATACACTCCCATAACTCCGCGCCCTTCAGCAGAGTCAAAACCATAACGCTCGCCGATCAAAGCTACGTTAGGTTCACGGGCAATGGAGTGAGCCGCACCGATAGTTTCACGTTTGAGGCCCAAATAAATAGCCACAGGCACACCGATGAAAACAGTGCCCAGATTACCAAACTCCTGCAGTATCAAAGCCGGAGAAGCCGCCAGAATTTTAGGCAGCGTCGGCCCAACCAAAGTACCGTAACGTGCCATCAGCAGCATCAGTGTAATGCCGATCAGCGAGCTTGCATCCAGCATATCCTTTTTGATTAACTACCTTTAAGAATTTAGGTGCCATAAAAATACCCATAATCAGGGCATACAGCATCGGCAGCAGTACAATAGTACCTACGCCGATCTTGAAAGAAACGTTACCAATCATTTCCGCAATGATGATCAATGCTAAAACGATGGCATGAACTTTAATGTTTTTCACAAAATCCACCTTCCCTTTTCCATCATTTTCCTGTTACAGCTTATAATTACTGAAAATATTTATCAAGCTTGGCGATGTATTCTTCTTTTGTCAGCAGCGGGTGGTGCTCCGCTTTGATCTGACGCGCCAATTCGGCATCGTCGGCCAGCAAATCAACGATCATCATCGCAAAAGCCTTAGCAGGCAACAATACAGCATGCTTAAAATCGACTACATGAAAATCTGCCGTATGCAAAAAGCCGTCGACCCCGCCAATAAAGGGATGAATAACCGGCAGTAAATGCGATACGTCACCCATATCAGTTGAAGCACTGAAATGTCCGGCATCTTTAACTGCTACATTGGGTTCGGCAATTTTAGCATTGGTTACGAACAACTCGTTCAGCCTGTTATTGCAGGCCAAAGGCAACTGCCCCGGCATCGTGGCAATAACCGTCTGTGCTCCTACGGCATCGCCGCCGGCTTTCAATGCAGTATCCACCTTTTTATGAGTCGCTTCGATCGCTTCCATGGTTTTAGCGCGTACATAGGTCTCGATCCTGACATCGGCAGGAACAGAGTTTACTAAGTCGCCGCCTTTAGTAATGATCGGATGAACACGAACAACGTCTGCTTCACGAAAAGTTTCACGCAAAGCGTTGATTCCCATCAGTCCCAGCATAGCCGCATTGAGAGCATTAATACCTTGATCAGGCGCATCGGCTGCATGAGCTGTTTTACCTACATACTGAATTGTTTTACCAATAAAGCCGTTGCTGCTTTCACCAATGGATACAGTTGCTGCCGGCATATTTTTATCAGCATGCATCTGCATCGCCATATCGATATCGTCAAAAGCGCCTTCATAAATAAGTTGCCCCTTGCCGGTAAGAAAATGCAGTTTGCCTTCTTTGATCAATTTGTTGCGGTAAGCAAGTTCTACATATTCTTCAGCAGGAACGCCAAAAATACGGCATCGCCTGATAATTCACTCAAAACACCAGACTGCGTAATCCCGCAGGCTACAGCAGCCATTGTTGCAACCTGTAAATTATGGCCGCAGGCATGCGCCGCACCGGTCAGAGGATCTGCTTTACAACTGTCCGGACACCCTATCGCATCCAGTTCGCCCAACACTGCCACAGTAGGTCCGGGACGTCCGCTTACAACGCGGGCTTTGACACCCGTCAGGGCCAAACCAGTCTGAGGTGCCAAACCTAATTGCTGTAAAAAAGCAGTGACTTTAGCTGCTGTTTTAGTTTCTTTAAAGCCAAGTTCCGGTTCCCTTTCGATATCCTGCGCTAAAGCTTCGACTTTAGCGGCCCAGGCATCAATAGCGGCGCATACTTTTGCTTTCATCACATCTTTGTCCGTAATAAACACCTCGCTTTGAAATAGTATACACTTTATTCTTGTAAATCGTTTTTAATTATAGCATAAATACTATCAGTGGTACAGGTTTAATTCTCAGCATTTTGTTTGATTATGAACTTTTATTTCTTTAAACTTTACCACAACTTACAAAATTTTACAATTCCATTATATTTTGTATACTTTATTCATATTTTTAACTTTCTGCGATAATGTCTGTCATTGCAATAATTTGCATTGGAAAATACCCTGTGCTAAAATATATAAGTTAAGAAGTCACTTTAAAACTGTTTACGAAAGGAGTCTGTCATGTTAGACCAAATTAAAACCGACATTGATGCAGTTATGCACCGCGATCCTGCAGCCAAAACCAGGCTGGAGGCAGCACTTTGTTATCCCGGTCTGCATGCTATCTGGCTCCACCGTTTAGCGCATAAATTATACTTAAAAGGCTGGGTACTGATTCCCCGGCTGCTTAATACATTTTCCAGATTTCTGACCGGTATCGATATCCACCCCGGAGCAACTCTTGGACCCGGACTTTTTATCGACCATGGTATGGGCCTTGTTATTGGCGAAACCGCAGAACTTGGTTCTAATGTCACGCTCTATCAGGGAGTAACCCTCGGTGGTACCGGCAAGGAAAAAGGCAAACGTCATCCTACGATCGGCGATAACGTAGTCGTTTCCAGCGGTGCTAAAGTACTGGGATCCTTTACAGTCGGCTCCAATTCCAAGATCGGTGCCGGTTCGGTAGTATTAAAGGAAGTACCGCCAAACTCGGTAGTAGTAGGTGTTCCCGGCCGTATCGTTACCAAAGATGGAGTCCGCATTGCCGCCAGCGATATGAGCAGCCCTGACAGCATGATCGATCTGAACCATAACCAGCTTCCCGATCCAGTTGCCGATTACGAAGACCGTCTGGCAGATTATATGGTACGTATGGACAGCAGACTGGAAGAACTGGAAGAAATCATCAAAAAACATCGCGAGCAAAATGAAAAGCGAGGTAACAACGAATGAGCAGAACAATGACCATGTCGGAAGCTATCAATGAAGCGCGCCGCTGTTTGAATTGTGCACGGCCCACCTGCCGCACCGGCTGCCCGATAGCCAACAATATCCCGCAGTTTATCCGCGCACTCAGTGAAGGCAATATCGGTCTGGCCTACGAAACAATTGCCGAACGCAGCAACCTGCCCGCTATCTGCGGACGTGTATGCCCGCATGAACGTCAATGCGAAGCTCACTGCGTTTTAACTAAAAATAAACACGGAATCGAAATCGGCAGTTTAGAAATGTTTATCGCTGATTTCGCTCACGAAAATAATCTGAAGCCACTTCCTCCTTCTACCGGCAAACGCGGAAAAGTTGCCGTTATCGGCAGCGGACCTGCAGGTCTGACGGTGGCAGGCGATCTAGCTAAAATGAATTTCGCCGTCACTATTCTTGAGGGACAATCAGAACCTGGTGGCATTCTGCTGTTCGGCATCCCGGAATTTCGTCTGCAAAAAGACGTTGTCCGCCGCGAGATCACTGAACTGCTGCATTTAGGCGTAGAAATCAAGACCAACATGCTGGTCGGGCCGGACTTTACAGTTGATGATTTATTCGAACAGGGCTATGATGCTGTTTTTATGGGTACAGGCACTTCTCTGCCACGTACTTTAGATATCCCAGGTAAAGAACTGTCCGGCATTCTGACTGCCACATATTTTCTGCGTATGGTAGTACTTTCAGATTCCGGAAAATTAGACGAAAGTGAAACCCTGCTGCATGACGGCGATAACGTAGTAGTTATCGGTGCCGGCAATGTGGCTATGGACGCCGCTCGTACGGCAATACGCCGCGGTGCAGAAAACGTGACTATCGTCTATCATAAAACCGAAGCCGAAATTTCCAGCTTCCCGTCTGAATACGAAGCGGCAGTTAAAGAAGGCGTACAATTCAATTTTCTGAAGCAGCCCATTGCTTATCTGAACAAAAAGCAGATGCGTGCTTTAAACAATATCCGCCGCAAACCGGCAGAATCTGACGAAACAGATCTGGCTGGACTTTTAGTACAAAACATCACCAAAACTGATGACGGTCAGTTCGTAACCGAAGGCGGTCAGGAAGTCATTCCCTGTGATTGTGTTATCCTGGCTATCGGACAGCGACCTGCCGCCCGTATCGTTTCTACTACCAAAGGTATCCAGGTCGACGACCGTGGTTTTGTTATTACCCGTGAACGCCCTTACGGTATGACTACCAGAGCCGGGGTTTTCAGCAGCGGTGATGTAGTACACGGCCCTGCAACCGTAGTTTTGGCAATGAAGGAATCTAAAAAAGTAGCGGCAGGTATTGCTCAATATATCGATGCAAAAAAACTGCTGGAAGACTGCTGTGAAGATTAACAAATAACTAAAGCCCCTGCTTAAATAAGCAGGGGCTTTACTTTTTTCACAAAAAAACTCCTGCCGCAATATGCGGCAGGAGTTTAATTTTAATATTCTACTTTTGGCAGCGTAGCAAAGCCTTTTTCCAAATCTTCATCAGTAGGAACATAATCTACCATAGTTCCCTGATTATAAGCCTGATAAGCGGCTAAATCAAAATAGCCAGTACCGGTCAAACCAAAAACAATAACTTTTTTCTCGCCGGTCTCACGACATTTAATTGCTTCGTCCATCGCTACACGAATAGCATGTGAACTTTCAGGAGCAGGCAATGTACCTTCACAGCGGCAGAACATCGTAGCTGCTTCAAACACTTTTGTCTGTTCCACGCTGCGCGCTTCCATCATCCCATCATGATAAAGTTTAGAGACGATCGGCGACATACCATGATAACGGAGTCCACCGGAATGGTTAGGTGAAGGCATAAATCCACTGCCTAAAGTATACATCCGCATCAGCGGTGTAGTTTGTCCGGTATCACCGAAATCAAAAGCATATCTGCCGCGGGTCAAGGAAGGGCAGGAAGCCGGTTCAACGGCAATAAAATGAATATTATTTTTTCCTTCAAGCTTATCTGCCATAAACGGCGTAATCAACCCGCCAAGGTTCGAACCGCCACCGGCACAGCCGATGACTATATCCGGCTGAACACCGTATTTATCAAGTCCGAGCTTAGTTTCCAGGCCGATAATACTTTGGTGCAGCACTACATGATTAAGTACACTGCCTAATACATAGCGGCAGTTATCTGTTTTCATCGATACTTCCATTGCTTCTGAGATAGCACAGCCCAAGGACCCGCCTGTACCGGGGTTTTCTGCCAAAATCCTGCGTCCTACTTCAGTAGTATCCGAAGGTGAAGGAATAACTCTGGCACCATAAGTTTCCATAACGGCCTTACGATAAGGTTTTTGCTCGGCTGAAACCTTAACCATATATACGGAAAGATCAATGCCAAAATAACCGCAGGCCATCGAAAGAGCAGTCCCCCATTGTCCGGCACCTGTTTCCGTAGTCAGGTGAGTCAGCCCCTGCTGCTTCGCATAATAAACCTGAGCAACAGCAGAATTGAGTTTATGCGAACCGGAAGTATTAGTGCCTTCGAATTTGTAGTAAATTTCTGCCGGCGTACCCAACGCTTTTTCCAAATTATAGGCTCTGGTCAATGGTGATGGACGATACATTTTATAAAAATCACGGATTTCTTCCGGAATTTCAATAAATTTATTGGTATTATCCAGCTCCTGCTCAATCAGCTCGTCACAGAAAACAGGGCGCAGATCATCAGCAGTACAAGGCTTAAAGGTCACCGGATTGATAAACGGGTCCGGAGCCTCCTGCATATAAGGGCGAATATTCTGCCAATATTTCGGCAGCTCATCTTCGGATAAATTGATTTTATATGGTATTTTTGTCATAAGTCACCGTCCTTTCTATTCTGCTTTAGCGGCCTTCAGCGCCGCATATGCTTCTTTGAGCAGTAAAACAGTCAGTATCAGCAAAACAGTAGAAATTCCTGATACGATATAGTTATTCAAATTAGCGGCAATCATCTGTACCAAAGCCACAATAGTAGTTACCAGCATAAAAGCCATCGGGTACATAATGAATCCGGCGCTTTTTTTCAGAGAACGAATTACCCAAACACCCATTGCCAAAAGCGCAATCGCAGCAACCAGCTGGTTAGTAGCGCCGAAAACAGGCCAGATCATCTGCCATGCAGCAACTTTACCGGTCTTAACAAAAATAAGAGCTAAGGCCACACCAACACTGATAGCTGTAGCAAGATATTTATTCAAGCTCATGCCTGTAAATTCCTGCAGCTGATAACGCGCCAAACGGGTAGCCGTATCAAGCGAGGTAAGAATAAAGGAGTTGAGAGCCAGTAAGCCAAGTGCAGTACCAACGCGCGGAGAAATACCCAGCAGCGAAGCAAACTGGCCTAAGCCGTTGCCATACACAACAGTCGGACCGCCTTGCAGCATTTCGCCGCTCATCATAATCGTACCCAACGCAATAACGCCAACAACACCTTCCAGCAGCATAGCACCATAACCAACAGGAACAGCATCAGTTTCGCGCTTCAGCTGTTTGGACGTAGTGCCGGAAGCAACCAGAGAATGGAATCCTGAAATAGCACCGCAGGCTACTGTAATAAACAGCAGCGGCCAGAGCCAGTCTCCGGAAGCAGTAACAAACCCCTTAAATGCAGGTAATTTTACTTCATAGCTGGCACCGCCAAAAATCATGCCCACACCGCCGATAAACACGGAAAAATATAACATATACGAGGCCAGATAATCGCGAGGCTGCAGAAGCAGCCAAACAGGCAATACTGAAGCGGCAAAGATATACACGATCAAAGCCATACGCCAGGTATCAAGGCTCAGAGCAAAGGTTGACTGCACCCAGGAGCTTTCTATACCAAATATCAGCGAACCGAATAAAATCGGCAGCATAATAATCGTACTGACTTTTAAAGATATACCATAGTGATAAATAGCGACACCAAAAACCATCGCCAGAAAAATATACAGGGTCGCTGTGAAAGCGACAGCGGGGTCAGCAGCAAAGGTCTGTGCTGCTAATTCCAAAAATACAGCAATTACCAGTGTTAAACTGAGCCAGGTAAAAGCAAGAAATAACTTGTGGCCGCGGGCACCGATCCATTGACGGACAACTTCGCCGATCGACATACCTTTATGACGAATAGACGCAACCAAAGCACCCATGTCGTGTACACCACCAAAAAAAAATACAACCGATAATAATCCAAAGTAATGTTGGCAGCCAGCCAAGTGCTGCCGCTGCCGCAATGGGACCTACAACAGGTCCGGCACCAGCAATCGAGGCAAAATGATGCCCCATCAAAACCGCCGGATGAGCAGGGCAATAATCAATATCGTCCTGTAATTCAGTAGCCGGAGTTTTACGATTTGGGTCTAAATCGTAAAAACGGCTTTGAAAGCCGCCATAAAATTTGTAAGCGACAGCAAAACAAAGAATCGTAATTACAAAAATGGTCAGTAACATAAAATATCCCCTTCGCGAACTTATTGCAGAATTACTCTGCCGCAGCGCCGTTGCTGCGCTAAATAGATCAAATCATCAAAACGCTTTTCCGCATCCCCCTCCTTATACTGCAATATTTCCAACCAGCCGCGTATACCAAGCCAAAAAACTTTTTTTGTCAATCTGGTCTCATGGCAGTCCAACAGCAGAAACCTGTGCGTCATAACGTCTTCCCTGCTCTGCCAATGTTCCCGCAGCCAATTTACTGATCTATCGCCTTCATGACGGATTACTATATAATCATCCGCATAATAGCGGGCAATTTCACCTGCCAGACAATCCTTGACAAATGCAGTCTGACGATACCATCCCTGCATCCCGCCAGCTGACCAGGGCACAAAGCCATAACCTTTTAAAAAATCTTCCCACTCTTTCATACAGCGCTCCTGTCTACAAGTTTGCTTTACGCCAGGCGTTCAACGCGCCACAGAAATCTTCCCACAACTGGGGCAGCATTTCTACCGCCGCCTCTGCTTTAGCGCGTTCCCATCCGGCAAACAGCCCTGCCTCATAGCGCAGCTGCACATTACCAGCATCCTCGAGAAAACACTGCACTAACTTAGCGTTGATAAAATCATCATGTAAAAAGCCCAGCATATCCTGCAGTCTTTTCAACCGCCGCAGCAGATTACTGTCGCGCGGTACTTCCGGCAAAGTCTGCAGCGCATAACGAAAACGTTTGATCTTAATCCTGATCTGGTGCAGTTCCAGCATATTATGAAAATCCGGATATTTTCTATCAATAGTTTCCAGTTTTTCACTCCACTCATTCAAACGTCTGCTGATAAATTTCCTGATTTTTTTATCAGCCAGATTTGAAGCCAGTGGCCTCTCATGCAACCAAATACTGAACTGCGCCAGCGTTTTGGTCATGATGCTAAGGTCCGCCTTCTGCAGACATGCTGCAGTTTCCTCCACACGCAGCTTCTGCAGGAGCTCTTCCACCTGAGTTGGTACTGTCAGCTTACCGCCTGAAGCAGCTGCCTGCAACTTTATTTTTTCACAGGTCATTAAAGCCACATCCAGCTCACGCAGCCGTGACAGTATTTCACCCTGCTGCCGCAGGGTATTTTGCCAGGCAACTGTACTGTTTTTTTTAGCAGCACCGGTTTAAAAAATCTCAAAGTCGAACGCAGCCGGCGCTAATTTTACCCTCAGCTGTCTGACAAAAACCTTTTCTTCCGGCTGCTGCAGAAATTGCTGCCAGGCTTTACTGACCACATAAATCTGCCAAGGAAGATGGCAAACGGCCATCGCCTGCAGACTGCCATTTTTATAGGCAGGCAGCTTCCTAAAATCATAGGTTCCGTTCTCCTGGGCCAAACGCTGCTTCAGATCCGGTTCGGCTATAATCAGCGACATCCGGCAGCAAAGTTTTTCGACAACCGTACTCAGCTTCGTTAGCTCCTTACTGGTATAAACAACAGTCATCTCGCGAAGAGGAAGCAGCTTCGCCGCCATGATTACGATGCCTTCTTTCGCAATAAGCCTTAATTCACTGTTTTTTACCGGCGGCTGCAACTCCGTTTCGCGGCATCTCAATACTGCCTCTTCCCCGTCGATCTCAAACCGCCGTTCACATTCTTCAGTTCTGCAGGCTTTCCAGCCGGTAATGATACGCAGGCGTTCAGCCAAATCGACTTCGCTCACACCTGATACATCTTGCAGGCATAACATTTTCTTCACTGCTCCCCCTCCTTTCTTCTGGTCTGTTTTACTTGTCAGTCTTTTATTTGCACCTGCGCCGGTAAGGGGTCCCCTGCCAAACCTGCCAAAATATTCGCAGCTGCCAGCTTCGCCATGGCATCACGTGTTTCCACCGTTGATGCGGCAATGTGCGGGGTTACCGTAATATTGGAGAGTGTCAGCAGCGGATGATCACCGGGCAATGGTTCCGGTTCAACCACATCAATCGCCGCATAAGCGATCTGCCCGCTTCGCAGAGCTTCATAAAGTGCCTGCGTCTCGACGACTCTGCCGCGGGAAATATTGATAAAACGCGCCGTTGGTTTCATTTTAGCAAAAGCTTCTTCATTGAACATTCCAGCCGTTGCCGGTGTTAAATTAACTGTTACCAAAACAAAATCCGCCGTTTGCAGCAAATCGTCAAATCCAGCATAACTGATGCCCAGCGCTGCTTCATCAGCACGCCGGTGCCTGTTATGATAAATAACCTTCATTTTACTGGCCTGGGCCCTGGGCACTACGGCACTGCCAATGTCACCCAACCCGACAATTCCCAGAGTTTTTCCAGCCAGATCAACGCCGAAGCCAAGGCCCTTCCGTTCGCCCCATTTGCCGCTTTCAACGTGCCGCCAGCCACGGGCAATACTTCTGGCACTATCTAAAATCAGCCCGTACGCAAGATCGGCAACAGCATCCACCAGTACGCCCGGCGTATTACCTACTGCAATTCCGTGTGCGCTGCAGGCAGCGATATCAATATTATCATATCCAACCGATGCCTGAGCAATTACCTTCAGCTTCGGTGCTTTGGCCAGGAAAGCTTCATCAACCTTAATATTGCCAATAGAATAAAGTCCTTCAGCTTCTGCAAGCCAGCTGTCAAATTGTTCCTGCGGCACTTTGCCGCCCTGCTGCCATGACAGCAGTCTAGTCTGTTCATTCAATATATCATAGGCCACCTGCCGCAGTTTACCGCTGGCAGCCACAGTCATTTTTTTCAGATCGGTCATTACTGTCACCTCTCTTTAAAAATTAATGTTTGGGAATAATTTCCAGCCAAATAATTATCAGGATCAGCAATAAAATAAATACCCATCGCTGGATTTTCATACACGATACAGCCCATTTCCTGATGTTTTTATGGGCAACAGAATAGTCTTCAGCTTCAAATGCAAGATGGAACTCATTCTCGCCAAATTATACGGTTCCTTACGGTCACGCAGCCAGGTCAATTCCAACTGATGCGGAGTCTGTCCGTCGCCTAAATAAACCAAAATAAAACTGCCGTCACCTGCTACTTTACGGCGGACCTCTTTTAATCCCAAAGCGTCCTCATAAAATTTCAGGCTTTTTTCCAAGTTAAGCACATTAAAATTGTTGTGTAAAAATTTAAATACCATTTTTTACCCTCCTTTAATATTGTACTGTTTCAATTATTCAAAAAAATCTGCTTAAAAAGTAGCAGCGCCATCGCAAACGATGCGACGATTTTGCCAAGCATGGCAACAAACTGTGTCTGTGCTGCCTTCCAGGCCAGCGCGAACGCATTCTCCTTATTCCTGGTACGCATAAACTCGTAACCGAAGGCAACGATATACGAACCAACTGCGCCGCCCAAAACAGAGCCCAGCACCGGGAAAAAGCCTGTACCGATGACAGCGCCTATAAAAGTACCGACAGCAATCAGAAATACCGCACCCCACGATACTTTATGCCGCCGAATTCCAAAAAACGATACGATAAATTCCCAGATCTCACCAAAAGCATAAACCAGCACCAGCGCCGATAAAAGACGTCCATCAAAGTATCTGGCTTCATCAAAAAAAGCATAACCTATGCCTGCAGCTAACATAATTGTATTGCCCGGCAGGTCGAGCAGCGTCAGCAACGGACCTACAACCACGATCAAGGCTCCGAATGCCCACTCTACTAAAAAATTCCACACAAAGTCCTCCTTAACGAAGATTAAAATATATTATAACATATTTATGATAAATAGTTAGATAATTGTATGACTCTTATGTGAATTATTGTTTTTTGTTTACGCAAATGTTACAATATCTACAAATATCTTTTAGAGGAGTAACTACAATGGATCTGGACGCTCTTTTTATTCTTCTGCAGCCCTGGCTCAGACCTTTTCTGGCGTTTGTTTTTTTTACATTTTTACGTTATTTTTACAGAGCCGTATTACTGCGTGTACTGCATCGTTTTAACAGCAAAACATCCTTTGAATACGGAGAAGACCTGCTGAACGCTTTTGAAAAGCCAGTGCATTTTTTCCTATTTATTTTTGCAATTTATGCAGCGCTTAATTGCTCGCCTTTGACCTTTATAGCTGACCATCCTTCTATCGATCAGCTTCTGCGCAGCTTTTTCATCATCTGTTTCATCTGGGGCCTTTACAACCTCAGCGACACAACGCATGGTATCGCCATGAAGGTACTCCTTAAAGCAGGCGTTGAATTTGATCTGGCGCTATCCAATGTGGTTTCCACAACCTTACGCATCCTGCTTATCATTTTGGGTTTTGTCATGATCGCCAAAGAATGGAATTACGATATTACCGGGTTTATCGCCAGTTTGAGTATTGGCTCACTGGCTGTCGCCCTAGCCGCTAAAGATTCTCTGGCCAACGTATTCGGCAGTCTGGTCATCATCATTGACAAACCTTTTGTGATCGGCGACTGGATCTCGGCTAACGGCATCGAAGGCACTGTAGAAAAAATCACTTTCCGCAGCACTTGTCTGCGTACTTTTCCACAGGAACTTGTCTATATCCCCAACTCCCTGCTCTCCAACACGGCCATCACCAATTTCAGTAAACGTGAAAAAAGACGGCTTGATTTTGTGTTGGGATTGACCTACGACACGACCTATCAGCAAATGGAAAAATTTGTCGGCCGCCTGCGCGAATATCTCATGCATCATGATGGTGTTTATGACGACGGCATCACCGTCAATTTTCAGGATTTCGGTGGCAGCAGCCTGGACATCAGAATAATCTGCTATACTAAGGCCAGCGCTTACGCCAGTTTTATGGATGTCCGCCAGCAAATCAACATCGATATTATGAAAATGTTAGAAGAAGAAAATCTTGGCTGTGCATTCCCAAGTACCAGCGTTTATTTTGAAACACCGCTGGTCCAAAAGCAAGCAGCTCCACCAACAGATGCCCCTAAAACTGAAGTACAAGCCTGAAACATAAAAAACGCTCCTTTTTTAAGGAGCGATTTTTTTTATATTTTATTCCCATAGATCAACAATTGCGAATTTACCAACATCGACCAAGCCTTTATCGCTGAGCCTCAAACTGGGAATAACCGGTAACGCCAGAAATGAAAGGCAATTAAAAGCATTCACATTTTCCGGCACTCCCAGTTCAGCAGTCCAAAAGTTCAGCTGCTGCAGCTTATGCTGCACAAATTCAGTATTCTGATCACTCATCAGACCGGCAAGAGGCAGAGGCAGCATAGCTTTTACTTCTCCATCTGCCACCACTGCCAGGCCACCGCCTGCTTCCTGCAAAGCAACTGCAGCCGTCAGCATGTCCTGATCGTCAACCCCGACCACAATCAGATTATGCGAATCATGCGCTACAGTCGAAGCCAAAGCACCGCGCCGCAAACCAAAGCCCCGTACCAGGCCTACACCTGTATTCCCATTACTACCATGTCTTTCCCAAACTGCCAGTTTAGAATATCACGCTCAGTATCACTCACAACGAAACCAGCTTCTGCTTTAGGCTGCACATATTCTGTTTCAGTCAAAATCTGCTCTGGAACAATGCGGATAACACGGGCCTTTCTGCCATTCATTACCGGCAAGCGCAGCTGCTGTTCACGCGCATCTCCCAAGTGCATGGTATTCTCAGGAGCTTTCAGCAGCGGCGGTGACTGCCAGAGCAGTTTTTGTTTATTTACAATAACGACACCGTTTTTTAGGACTAGCTGTGGCTGAAAATTTACCAGATTATTAAAAACACAGATATCCGCCTTATAACCGGGTGCTAATGCACCTCTGTCATACAGTCGAAACCTTTCTGCTGTATTCAAGGTCGCCATCTGTAATAACTGTTCAACAGGATAACCATGCGCTGTACCAATCTCAATCAAATAATTGATGCTGCCTTCACTCACAAGCTCATCTAAATGCCTGTCATCTGTTGCCAGACAGCAGCGGCGGCAATTAAGCGGCGTTACTGCCGGCAGTAAGGCTAACAAATTATGGGCCCCAGAAGCCTCTCTCAGCATCAGATAAGCACCTCGGCGCAGTTTCTCCATTGCTTCATCCGCCGTTGTTGCTTCGTGGTCAGAACTGATCCCTGCGGCCAGATAAGCATTGAGAGCTTTACCGCTTACACCTGGAGCATGCCCGTCGCACAGGCTGCAGCCAGCCAACGCAAGTTTATCAAGCACTGCTGCCGCAGCATTGATCGTCCCCGGATAATTCATCATCTCACCCAATCCCAGCACTCTTGGATGACTGACCAGCGGCTCCAGCTTTGCAGCTGTAAGCACGGTACCACTGGTCTCCATTTCAGTAGCAGGCACACAAGAAGGCAACATAAAGAAAACGTCTAAAGGTATTGCCTCTGTTTCTGTAAGCATCAATTCAATCCCTGCTGTTCCAAGGACATTAGCAATTTCATGAGGATCGGCAAAAATCGTCGTTACTCCATTCAAAAGTAAAATTTTTGCCAGCTCACGCGGAGCAACCATTGTACTTTCAATATGCAGATGAGAGTCCATAAACCGGGAGTCACATATTTACCGGTAACATCAATTTCTTTTTTACCGCTGTAGCTGCCGATACCGGCAATAGTTTCTCCAACTATAGCTACATCGCCAATTTCCCATTCACCTGTAAACTATTGAAAATACAACCGCTTTAACACTTATGTCAGCTGGGACTTCGCCTCTGGCAGCAGCCAAAACCTCTGTCAAATCTTATTCTTCATCACAATTC
>ENA-OQDT01000934-OQDT01000934.1-human-gut-metagenome-genome-assembly--contig:-NODE-934-length-18289-cov-8.005341_pt1 | contig 18289 bp, 15 predicted proteins | sample MGYA00242786_ERZ504617 | MGnify/ENA primary metagenome ERZ504617 (study PRJEB26092, sample SAMD00036337) | human gut metagenome | host: Homo sapiens | study: EMG produced TPA metagenomics assembly of...
ATAGTGGACACCATTCTCGATAATTTCAACGCTGGTGTCAAACGGCTCGGAGAGAAATCCTTTCACACGCTCCATGCCCTCCTGCTCACGCACTTTTGCATCACTTCGCTCAAACACGCCGCGGATCTTAACCCCGTCAGCTGCCAGAACCTCCTCCAACAGGCGGATGATCGTCATTTTCATTTTGTCGATACCGAGTGCCAGTGACTGAACGACCAGCACATCGGAGAATTTATCCACTACGAGTCCCGGCAGGAAGTCTGCCTCGCCAAAGATCAGGCGGCAGCTTGATGTGTCTGTCACTTTTTTGCGGTATTCCCAGGCATCCTGCACTCTTTTTCTCAAAAATGCTTCATCGATTTCCTGGTCGATATTTCTTGTCATCATACGGATGCGGATTTTGGAATGCTCGTTGATGAAACCTCGTCCCATCGGGTATCCGTCGAAGTCGCGCACCAGCACGATGTCTCCGTTTTCATATGCTCCTAAAATCGAAGCGATCTCATTATCAAAAATCCAGGCTCCGCCCTGCTTTAGGGCGCGGCCCTCTCCTTTTTTCAGTGTTACAACTGCGTTACTCAAAAGTTTTTCCTCCTTAAAACAATATAGTTAGCCATATCTAATCATAGACAAATGTGTTTTGCTTGCATTCTCAAAACCGCGCTTCCAGCGCTTTTTGCTGCTGCGCAGCTCCTTTTTGCACGAGTGAACTATAACGTCAGATTCCTCTTCCGTCAAACTCCGGAATGAAGCTCTCCTCGGCCACCGGACCTTCCTGTAAAAAGGCGTTGGTGACGCCGAGGGAAAACGTATAGTCCAGCAGACGCTCATACTCCCGCTTTGTCGTTTTCCGGTTCAGCGGACTTATGTTTTCCACCTGCGGAAGCGGCGTGTACTGGCTCATGAGGCTCAGCCAGACGGTATCGCCGTACGTCTCATAGACGTATTTTACCACAGCTTTTGCATTTTTTACAGCACCGGGCAGCAATAAATGGCGCACAATCACACCTTTTTTCATCAGACCATTCTCATCGAATACAGCCCTGCCCGTCTGACGCACCATTTCCGCCAGCGCCCGTTTTGCTGTTTCCGGGTAATCTTCTGCCCGCGAGTACGCTTTTGCAAGAGAGGGAACCATATATTTAAAATCCGTCAGGTAAATATCGATCAGCCCATCCAGAGCCTGCAGGGCTTCCACGCTCTCATACCCACCGCAGTTATAGACAATCGGTACGGTAAGTCCCTTCTCTTTCGCCAGAAGAAGTGCTTCCCGGATCTGCAGCACGTAGTGGCTCGGCGTCACGAGATTGATGTTATTCGCATTCTGCGCCTGCAGCTCCAGAAAAATATCCGAAAGCTGCCCGATCGAAATCACTTTTCCGCTCTCCATCTCCGCAATATGATGGTTCTGACAGTAGACACACCGCAGATTGCACCCGGAAAAGAAAACCGTCCCTGACCCCGTCGTCCCGGATATACACGGCTCTTCCCAGAAATGCAGCGCCGCCCGCGCCGCCGTAACCCCGGAGGGTGCCTTACAATATCCCGTCTTTCCATGCTCCCGGTCCGCTCCGCACTTCCGCGGACAGACCCGGCACCGGCTCATCTCCTGTTCCAAATCCAGCATCGTGTTTCTCCCTTTTCTCTTTAGAAAAAGCTGTGTCTCCGGAAAATAGTTCTTCCACAGACACAGCTTTCGTATTTCTATGCGTCAATTAATATGCCAGAATTTTCATATCCATCTTCTGTTACCGCAACCGTAACCTCCCACTGGGCTGACGGTGCGCCGTCTTCGGTGTAGACGGTCCAGTCGTTGTCGGAGTCGATGAAGATTTCATCGGTTCCGAGATTGATCATAGGCTCAATGGTGAATACCATGCCCGGTACGAGCAGCATTCCGGTATCTCGTCTTGTGACATAGCTGACGAACGGATCCTCGTGGAACTCCAGACCGACGCCATGACCGCCGATGTCACGGACAACTTTATAGCCCTGGCTCTGGGCAAATTCATTGATCACCGCGCCGACATTGCCAAGCCGGTTAAACGGACGTACTTCTGAGAGTCCAAGCTGTACGGCTTTTAACGTATCTTCCACCAGCTTCTTTGAAACATCGTCTACCTCACCGATGCAGAACATACGGGAAGAGTCGGAAAAATATCCCTTATAAATAGTAGAAACATCGACGTTGATGATGTCTCCGTCCTGCAGAATTTCCTCCTCATTCGGAATTCCATGGCATACCGCATCGTTGATGGAGGTACACACGCTCTTCGGAAATCCTTCATAATTCAGCGGTGCTGCAATTCCGCCGAGTTCTTTTGTCTTTTCTGCGACCAGACGGTCGATGTCTTCCGTACTCATGCCTGCATGAATGTTTTCGGCCACATAATCCAGAACTGCAATATTGACAAGACCGCTTTCACGAATTCCATCGATCTGATCAGGTCTTTTGATAATTTTCTTCGGCGGAATTTTCCATCCCTTTAATTTATAAGAATTGATTTTCTCATCCAGCGCCAGATGGCAGTCTTTGTACTTCTTCCCGCTGCCGCACCAGCAGGGATCATTTCTTCCAATTTTTTTCAGCATAATGTTCTATCCTCTTTCTGAACGCGGAACGACAGATCCGATTTTCTGTCCCCCGCTGAAATTCATATAACTCCTCTACTACTTTACCACACTCCGGCAAAACTGCAAGCAAAAGTTACCAAATGAATAACTCTCTCAAAAGAGACCCTCCGCCCAGATGACAGATCCCGTTTCTCCCAGAATCCCAATCGCCGACTCCGGCCCGTAATGCACCATATCTTTTGTGGTCAGCAAATGCCAGCCTCCTTTCCTGTCGCTGCCGAAATATGGATTCCAGGTAAAATTACAATTCAAATCAGGTATATTTGCCCCGATTTCCGGCAATACTTTTTCATGAAACCACCAAAGAAAGCAAGAAAGGAAGATGCACGATGAGTGGAGATGCAGAGCTTTTAAACTTTATTTACCAGAACTCCCAGATGGGTGTCGACACGATCCGGCAGCTCATTGGAGTCGTTGAGGACAAAGACTTAAAAGAACATCTGAAAACCCAGTTTCAGGGCTATGAGGAATTTCATCAGGCGGCAAAGGAGCTGCTGAATGAACACGGCTACGATGAAAAAGGCCTTGGCATAATGGAAAAAGCACGCACGTATTTTATGATAAACCTGCAGACTATGACGGATCCGTCCGTCTCACACATTGCCAGCATGCTGATTACCGGAAGCAGCATGGGCATCGTCGAGGCAATCCAGAAGTACCGCCAGTATGAGGACGCGGATCCCAAAATCCGGGATCTGATGGATAAGCTGCGAAAATTTGAAGAATACAACATGGAAAAGTTAAAAGATTTCTTATGAAAATCATATTCAGCCAAACTACCCGCATCTGCAGATCCTGCGAGTGGCAGCTTCTTTCGGATGCAAAGGAATCGAGAAACGATCCGGTACCGGCACAAAACAGTGCCGCACCGGATTTTGAGTTGTTTTGACCGTTTTACAAACTTTACATACATTTAACACAAAACTGTTTTTAGATGTGTTATCTTCTAAATGTAGGTTTTTTTGCTCGAGTAAGACCTGCAAAACGTGTATCTATTGTTAAAACCACGAAAAGAAAAATGAAAATTACGTAAAGGGAGAAATTATGGACATTTTTTGGAGTGTTATCCTTTGTCGGTGGCCTTGCCATGTTCTTATACGGCATGAGTGCCATGGGCGATGGCCTGACCAAACTTTCCGGCGGTAAACTGGAATACCTGCTGGAAAAGCTGACATCAAAGCGGATTATGGCAGTTCTTTTAGGTGCCGGTGTTACCGCAGTTATCCAGTCCTCTTCTGCAACTACTGTTATGGTTGTCGGATTCGTAAACTCCGGCATCATGAAGCTGAACCAGGCAGTCGGCATCATCATGGGCGCCAATATCGGTACCACCATCACTTCCTGGATCTTAAGTCTTACCGGCATTCAGGGCGACAATGTGTTCATTAAAATGCTGAACCCGTCGTCCTTTTCCCCCATTCTTGCAATCATCGGCGTTTTTATGCTGATGCTGGCAAAGAGCGATAAAAAGAAAAATGTCGGTACCCTGTTAACCGGTTTTTCCATTCTGATGTTTGGTATGCACACCATGAGCAGCGCTGTATCACCGCTCGCAGATGTACCGGAATTCACGGGACTTCTCGTAAAATTCTCAATTCCGGTGCTCGGTGTTCTTGCCGGAACCATTCTGACCGCCGTGATCCAGAGTTCCTCTGCTTCTGTCGGTATTCTCCAGGCACTCTGCGCAACCGGTTCCGTCAGCTACGCCGTAGCGATCCCTATCATCATGGGACAGAATATCGGTACATGTATCACCGCATTGCTCTCCTCCATCGGTACAAGCCGCAATGCACGCCGTACCGCAATGGTTCACCTTTATTTTAACATTATCGGTACTGTTCTTTTCCTGGTTCTCTTCTATGGAATCAATGCCTTTGTACATTTTCCATTCCTGGAAACCTCGGCAAATGCAGCCGGCATCGCAATCGTTCACTCCGGCTTCAATATTTTCGCAACACTGATCCTGTTCCCGTTTGCAGACGGACTGGTCAAACTTGCGAAACTGACCATTCCGGACGGACCGGAAGAAAAAGCAGACGAAGCTGTTCAGATGCTCGATACCCGTTTCCTCGACAGCCCGGCTTTTGCTCTGCAGCAGTGTAAAGTTGCAGCCGCAAAAATGGCAGAACTGACCGAAACCGGCCTTGTTACTTCTGTTGACCTGATGGCCTCCTACAACGAGGCGGATGCGGAAAATGTAGATATTCTTGAGAAAAAGGTGGATCATTTTGAAGATGCCCTCGGCACATATCTGGTGAAGCTTTCCAGCGAAAAGCTTTCCCCGAAGGACAGCCAGACACTTTCCATGATTCTGCACTGCATCGGCGATTTCGAACGAATTTCCGATCACACCGTCAACATCATGAAAGCTTCAAGAGAGATGCATGACAAGAACCTGCAGTTCTCTTCTGATGGAGCCGCAGAGCTTGCTGTTTATGGAAAAGCAGTCAAAGATATTGTCAGCCTGACCTTCTCCGTTTTCAATAATGAAGATGTAAAAAAAGCAAATGAAGTGGAACCACTCGAGCAGGTGATTGACAGCCTGAATTCCAGCCTGAAGAACCACCACATCGAACGGCTCCAGAGTGGAAAATGCACGATCGAGCTTGGTTTTATCCTTTCCGATGTGATGACCGACTTCGAACGGATTTCCGACCACTGCTCCAACATTGCCGTCTGCGTCAGCCAGATCCACAGCGGATCCTTTGATACACATGAGTATCTGCATGCATTAAAGAAAGAAGAAGAATTTGAGACAGAATATAAAGAGCTGAAAAAACAGTATCAGCTGCCAACGCTGAAAGCCTAAAAACAGACTGTACTGTAACCATAAGCTGTACAACCGGGAATTTTTATGGTAAGAATCTTCCCTTCCTTAGGCTATCACTGTTTTGTTTTATTACCATATCACAGATGCATTACTCAATCTACTATTTTTCTCTGAATTTTTCCAAAAAATACCGACTGCCCATCAATATTGATATATTCTACATTGGCAGTCGGTATTTCTATTTCATTCTATTCTTTTCTTTATACCACCTGATCCTTCGCAATAAATACCGGGAAGGAATCGGTTCCTTTGAGCTGTTTTCCTTCAGATACCATAACGTATTTATCAGAAACAACGTACTCAATCTCAGCGCCTGCTTCAATCACAGTATCCTGCATCAGAATGCAGTTCTTTACTTTTGCTCCCTTGGCTACCTTGACACCACGGAACAAAATGCTGTTTTCGATTTCGCCTTCGATCACACAGCCGTCTGCTACCATCACGTTTTTCGCTTTTGATCCGTTGATATAACGGGTCGGATTGTCGTCGCGGACTTTGGTATAGATCGGGTTGCCGGAGAAGAGACTATCGAGATTCTCATCTTTTAAGAGCTTCATGTTCTCATCGAAATAGCTCTTCATATCATCAATTCTTGCCTGATAACCGGTAAACTCATATCCCTGAATGTTCAGTTTCTCCGTTTGCGGTGCCAGGACATCACGCTCAAAGAATTTATTTCCAAGGACAAAGCCTTTTTTGATTTCGTCGATCAGAAGCTGACGCTCCATCACGTAGATATTCATCGATACATTCTGTACTCCGTTTTCCTCCGAGTTTACAAAGATCTTGCTGATCTTCTGTCCTGCCATGGAGAAGGTGTAGTGCAGATAATTGGTTTTCTCGTAAGAGCTTCTGACGCCTTCCGGAATCGGCTGCTTGGTATAAGCTGCAGTAACATCTGCGCCGCTTTCGATATGCTGATTCAGCATCTCTTTGAAATCAAAATTGCAGGCAATGTTGGTGTCCGCCATAACAACATATTTTTCTTTCTGCCATTTCAGAAAATCGAGAACATTTGCCAGTGCTTCCACTCTTCCGGAATACACCTGAATTTTCTTCTCGGAATAAGGCGGAACAATGTTTAAGCCGCCTTTTTTTCTGGCGAGATCCCACTCACGTCCGGAGCCGAGATGATCCATCAGCGAATGGTAATTTTTGCGGACGATAATGGATACATTTCCGATTCCGCAGTTTACCATGCTGGATAAAATAAAGTCCACCATGCGGTAACGGCTGGCAAAAGGAATGGAGGCCATCAGACGCTCGTTTACCAGATCCGGTACCTGCTCATCATAACTGTTTGGGAAAATGATGCCCAGTGCATCTGCATTTGCGTTTACCATTCTTCTTCACCATCCTTTACATTTGCATTTACCATTGCATTTGGTCCTACTTTGGCACGCTCACCGATATGGATTCCGGATCCGATGGTGGCAACACCTTTTTCACCGTCATGCGGCATTTCTCCTACCACGGCATTCTGGCCAATCACAACGTTTTCCGCAACGATACAGTGTTTCACGACTGCTCCGGATTCGATCACGGTTCCTCCCATGATAACGGCATCTTCTACTTCTGCGCCCTCTGCAACCTTTACACCGGAGAACAGAATCGAATGTTTGACATGACCTGCAATACGGCAGCCATCGGTGATCATACAGTTTTCCACAACAGCGGTTTCGGTGATCTTATGGCCTGTTTTTCCGCTGTTTCGGCTGTAAATCTTCCAGTTATTGTCAAACAGGTTGATTCCGCTGTGTTCCGGATCGAGGATTTCCATATTTGCCTCCCACAAAGAGGAGATGGTTCCTACATCTTTCCAGTATCCGCTGAAATGGTAAGCGTACATATTGCGTCCGTCTTTTAAAAGATTCGGGATGATGTTGTTTCCGAAATCGTTCGAAGAATTCGGGTCTGCCTCGTCCTCAATCAGATATTTTTTCAGGATATCCCAGTTGAAAATGTAGATACCCATGGATGCCAGATTGGATTTCGGCTGTTTTGGTTTTTCCTGGAACTCGGTGATTTTGTCATTTTCATCTGCTACCATAAGTCCGAAACGGGATGCCTCCTCCCACGGCACTTCCATAACCGCAACGCTGAATTCTGCGCCCTTTTCCTTATGGAAGCGGAGGAAATCGCTGTAGTCCTGTTTGCAGATCTGGTCTCCGGAAAGGATGATGACGTACTCCGGATCGTAGCTCTCGATGAATGGAATGTTCTGGTAGATGGCATTTGCAGTTCCTTTATACCAGTCAGAACCTGAGGCTTTCTGATAAGGAGGCAGCACGTGAACACCTCCATGGAGGCGGTCCAGATCCCACGGCTGGCCGTTTCCTATGTACTCATTTAACACCATTGGCTGATACTGTGTCAGAATACCTACGGTATCAATTCCGGAATTTACGCAGTTAGAAAGTGGGAAATCGATGATTCTATATTTTCCGCCAAATGGAACTGCCGGTTTTGCAAGCTTCTCGGTCAGCGCATAAAGGCGAGATCCCTGACCTCCGGCAAGAAGCATTGCTATCATTTCTTTTGCCATAATCTATCCCCCTGTTTTAATAGATGCATTCATTATAACACACTATTTGCTCTATGGACAATCTTTTGTGCATTTTTCACTATTTTTATTTTTTACCGATTTTATTCTGTATTTTTCTCCAGTTTTACAGTTCTTTCGTGAGCTTTTTACATTTTATGCCACCAAGCTGGGCTTGCAGATTGCGGAAATCGCTTATCTCTTGCAGTCACAGCCTTGCTCCTTTGACCGTACAAAAAGCAGCCCCGCAAAGCCTTATGGTAAAGGTCTGCGGGGCTGCTTCTATGTTTTTTGATTTTTTATGCTTTTGTAACGGTAACTGCCTCTTCGAGATCGAACTGATCACCGTATGGTTTGCAATCATCATAGGCGAGGGACTGCAGAACAACATTCAGAATGCGGTATGCACAGGTCTGAAGCTGTCCAAGCGGCAGAGTTCCGTCTGCAACAGATGCTACAATTTCCTGACGGTTTCCTTGCTGGCCAGGCATCTGCAGATCGTTTCCTGCAAGAACACACTCTCTTGAAGTGGAATGTCCATATTTCAGGTTATATTTGTAAGCGAACAATCCGCTCATGTCCTCTGAGGTTCCCCAGTCGGTCATGACATAGCCTGCGAAGCCCCACTCATCTCTTGCTGCTGCGGTCAGAAGGTCGTGGCTGTTGGCAGTATGCACACCGTTTACCAGGTTGTAGGAAGACATAATCGTCATCGGCTGTGCTGTCTTGACTGCGATTTCAAAGCCCTTCAGATAGATTTCACGCATTGCGCGCTCGCTGATGTGCTCATTGACGTACATACGGTTGTCTTCCTGGTTGTTGGCTGCAAAGTGCTTGATACTGGTTCCGATTCCGGCATGGGACTGGATTCCTCTGGTATCGGCTGCGGCGCACATACCTGCCACCAGCGGATCTTCCGAGTAGTACTCGAAGTTTCTTCCGCAAAGCGGATTTCTGTGAATATTCATGCCAGGCGCCAGCCATACGGAAATGTGGAATTCTTCCATCTCTTTTCCGACGATATCACCGCATTTCTGGATCAGATCCATGTTCCACGATTGCGCAAGAAGCGCTGCTACCGGGATTGCGGTGCAGTACTGGAAATACTCCGTGCCGCCTTCCGGAACTTCGATTTCATTTTTGTTAAACGCATCTTCCAGAGGATTTCCGGAGGATACCATCTTTCCGTCTGCATCAACGACAAAGTGCGGAATCAGACGAAGACCGGCCGGACCGTCTGCAAGAATCGTATTGTAAATACCTCTGTCCTCAAGAAGAATGGAAGTCGTATCTCCCGCTGCTCCAGGCGCCATATCGGAAGAAGATCCGATAAATCCTTCCTGGCCAAGTCCGTCTGCAGTACCATTGCAAACGGCAGCCATCTCTTCTACGGTCAGCTGCGATACGAGATCTTTTAACGTCGCTTTTCCGCTCTTTACATCTGCCGCGGTCAGCTTCTCTCCCTCATAAGCCGGGAATGCTTCCGGTGTCTCACTGTAGACAACAGTCTCCGTCTTGATGCATTTGCTGCAGATATCGATCTGTTTTGCAGCTGCTTTTTCTTCTGCCTCACCTTCATAGCTGTACGGTGTTACGCCTGCTTTGGAGAGTTCCTGTGGAGCGTCATCTGCAGGGAAGAGATTCTTTCCCTGAACCGTAACAACGGTCTCTTTGAGATTCAGGGCTGCTGCCACTTTCGTTGTTCTGGAGCTGTTGCCGACACGGATGTAATACGTTCCTGCCTCGAGTACCCATGCTGCTTTTTTCTCATCGTAGGAAGCCATAGATCTCGTCGGGAAGGAAATGGTAATCGTCTGGGACTCACCCGGCGAGAGCAGATCGGATTTTCCGAAGCCGCCAAGCTCCTGATACGGTTTCTCAATCGTGCCATCCGGTGCGGAATAGTAAACCTGTACGACTTCTTTTCCGGCGAATGCATCACCAATATTCTTTACGGATGCGGTAACGGTAACGTTCTTGGCATCTGCCTCCACGTCCCTTACTTCCGTCTCAAAATCAGTATAACCTTTGCCATAGCCGAAGCAGTAGTTCGGGGTTACGTTGAAGGTGTCAAAATAACGGTAGCCGACATAAATGCCGTCGCTGTAATACTCATCGTTGGTGTCACCGTTGTTGTGGCTGAAATTTTTTGAGGACGGATAGTCTTCATAGGAAGCAGCCCATGTATCAGTCAGCTTTCCGGATGGGATGCTCTTTCCGAGAACAACGTCTGCAACGATGTTTCCGGTTGCATTTCCGGCCTGTCCTGCAAGAAGAATTGCATTCAGTCCTTTGATTTTCTTTAACTCTGTGGTGTCTACAAGGTTCGCAATATTCAAAATTAAAACTGTTTTCTCATAATGCTCTGCCAGATAGGCAATGTCAGCGAGCTCGTTTTCGCCGAGCAGATAATCGCATGCTCTGTTATAGCGGTCTGCACCTTCACCGGAGTTTCTTGACAGAACATAGATAGCGGTATCGGTGTCCTCTTTTTCGGTAATTACCGGCACATCAGGCTGTGCAAATACTTCCGAGAACATAACAGCAAAAATCGGAACGTGAAGCTCCTCTGCTTTTTTTGCCAGCTCTGCCTGATATGCAGCCTGCGCATCTGCAAGCACTTTGTCATATTCATCGAGCCATTTACCAGTCAGAATTTCAAAGCCGGCCTCTTTTAAGCCCTGTTCGATCGTAACAACCGTTCTTGTGTTAACGTCTCCGGAACCGGTACCCCCTTTTACCGTGTGGCGGACGCCGTTACCATAAACTGCGACTTTTCCTGCACCGGCAAGCGGCAGGGTTCCGTCGTTTTCAAGAAGTGTCATACACTCACCGGCCAGTTCACGTACCAGCGCGGAATGTTCTTTTTCTCTTGCAGATACTTCTCCTGTTTTTGATGCATAAAAATGTTGCCATAATTCTAATACCTCCCAATAATAAAATTCACATATAGCGCTTATATTGTAACGCATTTTTCGTCAATTATGCAAAAAGTTTTTTTCACCCGTTTTCTCATATTTTATTTGTATTTTGTGCAAATCAAGATTGAGACTGTGATCGATTACCATGAGATCAAAGGATTTCCAGTTTCTACAGTACAGGGGACATAAAAGGGAAGATTTTGTACTTGGTTACGTAGAAGATATTCCAGTAATGATCATGGAAGGACGAGTTCACTATTATGAAGGATATTCCATGAGTGATGTTGTACTGCCGATTCGACTGATGAAGATGATGGGAGCAGAGATCTTGTTTTTGACAAATGCATCCGGTGGGATTCATCGTGGATTTGAAGCGGGTGACTTTATGATGATCACGGATCAGATCGCAAGTTTTGTACCATCTCCATTAATGGGGCCGAATATCGAAGAATTTGGAGAAAGATTTCCGGATATGAGTCATATTTATGATGAAGAATTACAAGAAGTGATCAGAAAAAGTGCGGATCATCTGCAGATCGATCTCAAAGAAGGAACTTATATCCAACTTCCAGGTCCTAATTTTGAATCTCCGGCAGAAATCAGGATGTGTAAAGCCATCGGTGCAGATGCGGTTGGAATGAGTACTGCCTGTGAGGCGATCGCGGCAAATCATATGGGAATGAAGATCTGTGGAATTTCGTGTATTGCGAATCCTGCTGCCGGAATCAGTAAGAAACCACTGACACACGAAGAAGTTCAGCAAAGTGCAGATCGTGCAGCTCCAAAATTCCAGAAACTAGTAACAGAATGCATCTGTAGAATGGGGAAGAGTCTGAAGAAATAAGAGGTGATCAAATGATAAGAATCTACCATGCAAGAATTTTAACCATGCAGGAAGATCAAGAGATCTTTGATGGAGAGATTTGGATCTTAGATCATAAAATACAGTATGTCGGACTGGAGAATAAAGAAGAAGCGGCAAAGATCGCATGGGAGAGACAGATTGATGCAAAAGGCAATCTGATCATGCCTGGATTTAAGAATGCCCATACACATTCCGCGATGACATTTTTAAGATCTCATGCAGATGATATGCCGCTGCTTTCCTGGTTAAATGATCAGGTGTTTCCATATGAAGCCAAGTTAACACCGGATGATATCTATCATTTATCCAAACTTGCCATCATGGAATATTTAACAAGCGGGATCACCGCCAATGCGGATATGTATCTGACACCAGATACGATGATCCAGGCATCTGAGGATTGTGGTTTTCGGACGACTGTTATTGGAGCAGTGAATGATTTTACCCAGTCTGTGAAAGAAGTAGAGAATTGGTATGAGAAGTACCATAAAGAAGATGGACTTACCAGTTATGAACTGGGGTTCCATGCAGAATATACAACCAAGAGAGAAATCTTAGAAGGCATCTCAGAGCTTTCTAAGAAGTACCATGCACCTATCTATACCCACAACTCAGAAAGCGCCTCAGAAGTGGCACAGTGCGTCGAGAGAACAGGTATGACACCAACGGTATATATGGAACAGCTAGGGCTGTTTGAATATGGAGGAGGGTTGTACCACTGTGTTCATATGAGCGAAGAAGATCTTGATGTCGTAAAGAGACATCAGATTTCTGTGATCACCAACCCAGCCTCGAATCTAAAATTAGCAAGCGGGTCGCTCCGATCGAGGAGATGTTAAAACGAAATATTGATCTGGCGATCGGAACGGATGGACCTGCAAGCAATAACTGTCTTGATATGATTTCGCGAGATGTTTCTTGTCACAGCACTTTGCCAAATACCGGGAAAATGATGCGAGTGCAGTTGATGCCAGCAGAGGTATTAAAGATGGCAACAACAGGCGGTGCAAAAGCAATGAATCTTTCAGACTGTGATGTGTTAGTCAAAGGAAAGCAGGCAGATCTTATAATGATCGACCTGCATCAGCCAAATATGCAGCCAATCCACAATATCAGAAAGAATCTGGTATACAGTGGAAGTAAGCAGAATGTCAAGATGACAATGGTCGCAGGAAAGATTCTGTATGAAGATGGCGAATTCTTTATTGGAACAGATGCGGCTCACATTTATGAAAAAGCGAATGAGATTACGCAGAGGATCATGAGCGAGATCTGAAATTTAATCAATACAATCTTCTGCATGCTTTAAGTGCAGCAGCATAGTGTTAAGAAATAAAAAGATGAAATCATTTGCAATAATATACAAACAAATCATCATATCAAAAAAAGGAAGCCTAAATCTCAGGCTTCCTTTTTCAATGGAAATGGGTGATATTTCTTTTCCCATTTTTTCAAAAGATGTTTGATCTTATATTTTCTATAAGTTTGTATGATCACAAAAAACAGATAGAACAAAAAGAACAGGTGCTAAAATAAATTTCATGAATAGATGCATAAAAACCTCCTATTTATAAATGATAACAATAAATTAGTTGGTTTTATCATAACAGAAATAAGGCCAGCGGTCCATTACAATAGAAACTATTGCCACAGGCGGTTATTTGAAAAAATGATTCATAATAAAATCAGAGTATATAAGGAGTGTGGAGAGCTATGAAGCCCATTAATTATAAAGCTCTGGGAGCGAAAATTAAAGAATATCGTAAAAAAAGAAAATATAACACAGGAACAACTTGCCGAGATGGCAGATATTTCATTAAGTCATATGTCAAATGTGGAGACGGCTTCAGTAAGCGTTTCGCTGCCAGCACTTAAGCTGATCGCAGATGCACTAGGTGTTACCATAGATGAACTGTTGGTGGACAGTTACAGCAAGAAACAGAAAAAATATTTTTACAGCAAGAAGATGGATCTGATCATGGAACAATGTGAGACGGTAGAGCAGGAGATTATTGTGAATACTGTATCAACCTTAGCAGATAATTTATTAAAGAGTCGAAAGAAAAAAGGAGTCTGAGGACTCCTTTTTGTAGTTATTGTATGAAATAAAAAAACCGAAGTCACAACTTCGGTATGCCGATGGCGAGATTCGAACTCGCACGAACGTAAGCTCACTGCGACCTGAACACAGCGCGTCTGCCAATTCCGCCACATCGGCTTAAGTGCAGTTGAGGGGACTTGAACCCCTACCCAGTTAACCCGGACTAGATCCTTAGTCTAGCGCGTATGCCAATTCCGCCACAACTGCGCAACACCGTTATGATATCACTATATGGAACTTATGTCAATAAAAAAACGAAAAAAAGTTCAAAAAAATTAAATTAAGTATCAAAATATGGATTTTACAGCATATTTTCGGTATAATCTGCAACAGAATGACACACAAAAAAGAAGAAAAATTTTTAATCGGAGGGAAAATTATGCTGATTGGTTCTCATGTAGGGATGAAAGGAAAGGACATGTTTCTAGGATCTGTCAAAGAAGCATTATCTTATGGAGCGAATACTTTTATGGTGTATACTGGCGCACCACAGAATACAAGAAGAAAAAAAGATTGAGGAATTAAGAATTGAAGATGGAACGAAATTAATGAAAGAACATGGAATGGAAACGTTTGTTGTTCATGCACCATATATCATCAATCTTGCGAACACGACGAAACCTGAGACATTTGAGTTAGCAGTGGAATTTTTGGAAGTTGAAGTAGAACGTACCAAAGCTATGGGAAGTCATACATTGGTCCTGCATCCAGGTTCTCATGTTGGAGCTGGTGTTGACAAAGGAATCGATCGTATCATCGAAGGATTAAATCAGGTCATGTATCAGGATATGCCGGTTCATATCGCACTGGAGACAATGGCAGGAAAAGGAAGCGAGATCGGGTGTGAGTTTGAAGAACTAAAAAGAATCTATGATGGTGTAAAATATCCAGAGAAATTAAGAGTCTGCTTCGATACTTGTCATGTGAGCGACAGCGGCTTAGATCTGTCTGGAGAAGGATTTGAAAATGTCATTGACCAGTTTGATAAGACGATCGGCAAAGACCAGATCGCAGTCTTTCATATCAATGACAGTAAGAATGTGATCGGTGCAGGAAAAGACCGTCATGAAAATCTTGGATTTGGAACGATCGGATTTGAGACGTTAAATCACATCGTACATCACAAAGACTTTGAACAGGTACCTAAGATTTTAGAAACACCATACATTAAAGCGGAAGACAGCAAGAAATCCTATCCGCCATACAAATATGAGATTGAGATGTTAAAACAGGAACAATTTGATCCGCAGATGAAGGAAAAGATTTTGGAGGATAACCAGAAATGAAAGTAACATTTATTGAACATAGTGGTTTTATGGTTGAGATGGAACAAAATGTACTGCTGTTTGATTACTATCAGGGAGAAATCCCATCATTTGACGGCAGTAAGACTCTCTATGTCTTTGCATCACACAGCCATGCCGATCATTATGATCCAGCAATCTGGAAACTAAAAGAACAGTATAGAGATATTCATTATATTCTTTCTGATGATATCAAGGATAACGAAGGTGCAGTCGTTATGAAAGCACATGAAAAAAAGGAAGTTGCCGGAATCGAAATAGAAACTTTAAGATCAAATGACATGGGAGTAGCATTTCTTGTGAAAGTGGAAGGAAAGACAATCTACCATGCAGGGGATCTTAACTGGTGGCATTGGAATGGAGAACCAGAGGAAGATAATGAATATTACAAGAAGACCTTCCAGGATGAGATGAAATATCTGGAAGGAAAGAAGATCGATCTTGCATTTATGCTCCTTGATCCAAGACAGGAAGATAAGTACTGTTGGGGAATGAATTATTTCTTAGAACATACGGACAGTAAAGTTGTATTCCCAATGCATTGCTTTGAGCATTACAAGATCAACCATCATTATTTAAACTGTGAAGATGGGCGCAGATGGAAGGATATCGTCAGAGATATCACAGGTGCAGGTCAGGTATTTGAAATCTGATTCCACTGACTGATTAGCCGTTCTAACGAATAAGAAGCATTCGCAGGGCTTGTGGAAGGCAGTTTCACAGCTTCAAATCCAGTCACTTTTTCACAATATTTATGATAAAGTTTATAAGCAGTCCCACCGTTGGTATAAATCTGGCGAATTGGGGGCTGTTTTTAAAAATGAATGAAAAATCATTTGGCACTGCATTTTTAATACTGCTGTCGCTGGAACCTTCAATATCGCAGGAAGCGATCACATCCCAGATGGCAATGTTGTGTCTTAATAAAAACTCTTTTTTCTCCTCGATCGTTTCAGGCAGAGTATCCTCAAAGACTGCAGCAAGAACCTTCCAGAAACGGTTTTGCTTATGATGATAAAAAAACTGTCCCTCTCTAGACTTTACAGAAGGAAAAGAACCAAGGATCAGGATCTTTGATCGGTCATCATATACGGGAGGGATTTCATGAATCACATGAGTCATTTCAAAATTTCCTTTCTTATCGTATTTTTCTACAAATTTCAACTTCTATTTTATCAGATGATGCAGACAGAAGAAAGTTTTCGTCAGAAACTGTAAAAACTTGCAGGGCGTTACCGTCATGGTATGACAAAATATTTTTTAGAAATTTTCTATAATTGCATTATGTATTTCATCGAAATGTTTTTGGAACAATGGATCATGATCGCGTTCCAGCTAAAATTACTGGAATGGATCATACATAAAAAGATGAAATTTTATAAAATATTTGCCGCATCCATCTTTGGAAGTTTTTCAGGATGTCTTATACTTCAGCTTTTTGACGAAGATCATGTACTGAAATTAGGATTGATGATCATTTCCATTGTTATGACGGTAAAGATATCTTGTGCATTTCCAATGAAAAAAGCATGGAAATACAGCGTGTATCTTCTGGTGTTGAGTTTATTTACTGGTGGAATCTTTACAATGATAAAAAGCCAGATCATTCTGCCGTGGCTGATCCTTGCGACAGCCAGCTGCATGCTTGTAAGGTATTTGTATGTATCAGCCGTAAAAGATATGAATCACGATAAAGAATCTTTTTATCAAGTGGAATTTACGATCCTGCATAAGAAATTAGAGGTTTGTGCATTCTTGGATACAGGAAATTTCTTATATGAACCAGTCAGTCAAATGCCAGTATGTATTCTGGAAGAAGAAACATTTTTGAAGTATTTTCATGAGCCGTTGTTCAAGATGATAGAAAAACAGGAAGCAGAGGGCATCCGCATGATTCCATATCAAAGTGTTGGAAGGGAACATGGGATGATGCCGGCAGTGATGGCAAATGATATGAAAATCACGAAAGAGGACCGGATAATGGAACACAAAAAAGGCAGTGATCGCCATATCCAAAGTATCCCTTTCCAAATGGGGAGCTTACGAAATGTTACTACATCCGGATCTGATCAAAAATGGGAGGTAATGATTGTGTTAAAGTTGAGCTTGGTAAGTGGAAGAAGGACATTTTTTGGAAGAGGAAATGAGATTCATTATATCGGGGGAACGGAGATACTTCCGGCACCGCTTGATACAGCGGAGGAGCAGAAAATGATCCATATGTTAGGAACTGTCAATGAAGAAACGGCAAGAAGCATGCTGATCGAGAGAAATCTACGATTGGTTGTATACATAGCAAAGAAATTTGACAACACGGGAATCGGTGTGGAAGATCTGATTTCGATTGGTACGATCGGTCTGATCAAAGCAATCAATACATTTAACCCAGCAAAGAAGATCAAACTTGCGACCTATGCATCCAGATGTATCGAAAAATGAAAATTTTGATGTATTTAAGAAGAAATAACAAGACAAAAAATGGAAGTTTCCATCGATGAGCCATTAAATGTAGACTGGGATGGAAATGAATTATTATTATCCGATATCCTTGGAACCGATGAAGATATCATTTACAAGGACTTAGAACATGAAGTAGATAAGAAACTTCTGACAAGAGCCATGACGATCCTTACGGACCGCGAGAAAATGATCATTGAATTAAGGTTTGGGATCAATCAAAAAGAAGGAAAAGAAAAAACACAGAAAGAAGTCGCTGATATGCTTGGAATTTCACAATCTTACATATCAAGACTGGAGAAAAAGATCATCAAACGCCTGAAAAGAGAGATGATCAAGATGGGATGTGTATAAATTTACAGAAAAATTAAGAAAATGTTCACTTTCTGCTGAAAAAAATATGATATGATAAATGTGGAAGAAAAAAATAAGGAAACGATCATACTTAGGAGGCAGAAATGAAGATGAAGAGAAATGAAAAACTAGGAATGCTTACCGGATTGGTTGTTGGGGTACTCTTATTGCTGATCAGCGTGTTTATGATATTTCAGACAACATGCAAAGTCTGGGGTGCAGAGAAACCAGCCAATGCAACACAGCAGGGAATTGATGTAAGTTCGCATCAAGGCAAGATC
>ENA-OQDT01000935-OQDT01000935.1-human-gut-metagenome-genome-assembly--contig:-NODE-935-length-18270-cov-4.917103_pt1 | contig 18270 bp, 21 predicted proteins | sample MGYA00242786_ERZ504617 | MGnify/ENA primary metagenome ERZ504617 (study PRJEB26092, sample SAMD00036337) | human gut metagenome | host: Homo sapiens | study: EMG produced TPA metagenomics assembly of...
ATTCGTCTCAGCGCGATCACATACACAGATGACATGATGGCAAACATCGGATCTGTCCTGAACCAGACACTGGAGGATGCAGGCGGCAAATACAAGACTTTCATCGACTCTCTGCAGAGTTGTCTGGAAGTTGTAAACCACAATCGCCAGGAGCTGGCACCTCAGACAGCACAGGCAGCAGCGATCACAGGTTCTTACCATGACGAACCTGCCAAGGAAGCTGAGGATGACAATCTCTTAGATGATCTTGGCGAAGAATAAGAATAGTAGTATGACGATCAGCGCATTCACAAGCTTGGATGCGAGATAGGGAAGCAGGGAGAGTTCTTCTGTCACGAGGCTTCGTGTTTGTGCAGTGATGCAGGCACCGCCGAGTACGACAGTGACCAGGGCACAGAGATATTTTATTTCCGGTTTCAAACCTGAGAGTGCGAGACTGTGAAGCCCGGTAGTCATTTCCAGGAGGCAGAACAGCACATACGAAAGTATGGACTGACTTTTCCAGAAATGACGTACACAGGCAGTCAGGATCGAGAACATAAGAATATACCCGCCCAGTTTGGTGATCGTTTCGAAACCGTTCATAATAGAGGCATCCAGTATGGCTCCCGGAGAGCTGTCAGAGGATGTCTCTTTTTTGATGTGTATATCGGGGAGAAGCCAGCAGTGTACCGGCTGCCTGTACGAAAAAACCACAGGCGCATGCACAGCATGGTGAGGAAGGCGGAGCCGAGAAGAAGCGAGAATACCTCCAAAGCAGAGACCTGCCCGTTCATGCAGGTATGTATCAGATAAGAACTGATGAACATGGGACTGGCGTGGTTGGTAAAAGTCAGGAGATACTGTGCTTCCCTGCGACTGATCTTTCGGCTGGCATAGAGATCGGAAGTAAGTTTGGCTCCCATGGGATAACCACAGAGCAGCCCAAAAAGAACGGCATAAGCTCCGGCAGGAGAAACACCGAAGATTTTTTGCCAGATGGATTCCATGGGGGTTAGGCGCTGGCCGATCATATCTGTTCGGATCAGGACTCCAGTCAGGATCATGAAAGGCAATAGCGTCGGCAGCAGGATATTGAGCCAGAGCTGCATTCCTTCCTGTGCGGAAGCCAGACTTTCCCGTGGAAAAAATAAAAGAAACACAAGCAATACGAGACTTACGACGGTATAGAGAATTTTTTTCATAAAAAAATCTTTTTTCTTTACTATACGAAATACCCGGGACAAATATGAGGAAAAAATCCAGAAACCCTTGAAATCAAAAAGATTTCTGGGTAATATAAACTATACTGCAGTAATAATGGAGGAAATCAAAATGAGAGTTTTAGAAAACTGTGAACCAAAAAGAGTATTTTATTATTTTGAAGAAATCTGTAAGATTCCGCATGGTTCCCGCAATACAAAGCAGATCAGTGATTATCTGGTGAATTTTGCGAAGGATCATGGATTTGATTATGTACAGGATGAACTGAATAACGTTGTCATCTACAAACCTGCAACTGCCGGATATGAGAATGCACCGACTGTGATCCTTCAGGGTCATATGGATATGGTATGCGAGAAACGTCCGGATGTAGAGCATGATTTCGAGAAAGACGGATTGAACCTTTCTGTCAAGGACGGATATGTAAGCGCAAATGGAACCACACTTGGTGGTGATGACGGAATCGCTGTTGCTTATGCACTGGCACTTCTGGACAGCACAGATATCCCGCATCCGGCACTGGAAGTTCTGGTCACTGTAGACGAGGAGATCGGACTTCTTGGAGCAGTAGGACTTGACTGCAGCGTTCTCAAAGGAAAACGTATGATCAACATGGATTCCGAAGCAGAAGGAAGTCTCTGGATCAGCTGTGCAGGCGGTCTTTCTGCAGTCAGCAGCATTCCGGTGAAGAGAGTCGAGGCAGAAGGAAAGAAGATCGGAGTCAAGATCTGCGGACTGATGGGTGGACATTCCGGAGCAGAGATCGACAAGAAACGCGCAAATGCCAACGTTCTTATGGCACGTTTCCTTTACGGACTCAAGAACAAGGCAGATTATGAGATGATTTCTCTTGAGGGTGGTCAGAAGGACAATGCGATCACAAGAGAAGCTGTCGCAGAACTCCTGATCGACGGCGACCAGACAAAAGCAGTCAAAGCTTATGCAGCCAAAGTACAGGAAGGTCTTCGTGAGGAATACGAAGGCAGCGATGCAAGGATCACCATCCAGATCACAGAGGGCGATGTGGAGACAGCAATGGTCCTTTATCCGACCAGCAGAGAGAAGGTTCTCTTCTATCTGATGGAAGTTCCGTTCGGCATCCAGAAGATGAGCGGAAGCATCGAGGGGCTGGTAGAGACTTCTACCAATATCGGTATTGTCAAACTTTATGAGGATGAATTCTTTGCAAGCTCCAGTGTCAGAAGTTCCGTAGAGGCAGCAAGAGATGCACTTTCTGACAAGATCCAGTATCTGACAGAGTTCCTTGGCGGCGAGTACACCATCCAGGGTGCTTATCCGGCATGGGAGTACTGCAAGGAATCTCCGCTCCGTGACAAGATGGTATCCGTATACGAAGAAATGTACGGACAGAAACCGGCAGTTGTTGCGATCCATGCAGGACTGGAGTGTGGACTTTTCTACAAGAAGATCGAAGGACTTGACTGCGTATCTCTGGGACCAAACATGAAGGACATCCATACTTCAGAGGAAGTTCTGGATATCGCATCCACAGAACGTGTATGGAATTACCTTGTCAAAGTTCTGGAACAGTTAAAAGACTGATAAAACAAAACTAAGTTTCTACGACAGAGGCTTCTGGGCGGTGATCGCCGGGAGCCTCTGTTTTTGGCGTAATAATGATGTAAGAGAGAGAATAGAATAAAAATTGACGATATCGTATAAAGGCAGAATTTCAGGCTCATGAGACGATGGCTCTGGAAAAGTTTCTTCTGTTTTTTTATTCTTACCTGCATCACTGGCAGTCAAAAGATCCTTCTGGAGCGAAGCCGGGCATCGATACTGGATGAAAAAACATGTGAGTCAGCTGCGTTTCGGGAGCAGCATCTTCCGACGGAACTATACCGGCAGCTTCGCAACCAGGATGAAAGTTCAGGAAATACAGACTGGATGGAAAATCTGACGACGACAATGCTGAACGGGAAATTTTATCCCGGGAGATGTTCTTCTGACAGGGAGCCTTATCTGAGATATAAATACAAAGAATATACAGATCTGTGCAGTTTTTACCAGGCGGTCTGGAAGGATGTCAGATATTTTCCGGTCGCAGCAGATGACATCTCATTTGAGGACGGCTGGATGGAAGAGAGAAGCTTTGGGGGAGAGCGTGTTCATGAAGGCTGTGATCTTTTTGGAGGTTGCGGGGCAGCAGATTTTTATCCGATCATCAGTATGACGGACGGAAGTGTAGAAGCGGTCGGCTGGCTCCCCTTAGGTGGCTATCGGATCGGTATCCGTTCTCCTTCAGGAGGCTATTTTTATTATGCACACCTTTCTTCCTATGAGCGGGACTGGAAGGAGGGAGATTCCATAAAAGCGGGAGAAATCCTTGGGTTTATGGGCGATACCGGTTATGGCAGTGAAGGTACAAAGGGAAAATTTCCGGTACATCTGCATCTCGGGATCTACATTCAGACACCGTATTCGAGGGAGATGAGCGTAAACCCATACTGGGTGCTGAAGGCCGTTCAGAAAAAAATCAGAAAGTGTGTATATTAATTACATATCCATGCAAAAATGTGCTATAATGCAAAAGTAGTTTCGCTTTAAATCAAGAGGAAGCCGGGGCTACTTTTGCTACAAGCCACCAAGGGAGCGATTTTTATGGAAATACAGTTATGGAGAAGTATATTATGTCCATATGAACTGGCTGTCAAGGAGCTGATGGTCAAGTTTGAACATATTATAGAAGAACACAAGCAGAACGATCTTTATTCTCCGATCGAGCAGGTCAGCGGACGCGTCAAGAGCCTGCCAAGCATTCTGGAAAAGATGCAGCGCAAACACATTCCCATGGAACGCATGGAGGAAGAACTGGAGGATATCGCAGGTATCCGCATTATCTGCCAGTTTGAGGAAGACATTGATACCGTTGCTGCGATCATTCAGAAGCGTACCGATATGACGATCAAGAGTGAGAAGAACTATCTGAAGCACATCAAACAGAGTGGATACAGAAGTTATCACCTGATCATTTATTATACAGTTGAAAACGATAAACGGACCAAAGAAGATCCAGGCGGAGATCCAGATCCGTACCATGGCGATGAATTTCTGGGCGACGATCGAGCATTCTCTCCAGTACAAATACAAAGGTGAGATGCCGCTTCACGTGGCAGAGCGCCTGAGCAACGCCGCAGATGCGATCATTGCGCTGGATCAGGAGATGTCCTCTGTCCGCGATGAGATCATGGATGCACAGAACTCTTCGCAGATGCAGTCGAATCTTGTCAAGGATATTCTTCTCAGCATCGAAAATCTTTACAAGATTTCAAACAAAAGGGAAGTTGCCAAGATCCAGGACGAGTTTCTCCGCGTATTCCGGACGAAGGAAATGCAGCAGCTTGCACGTTTTCACAGACAGCTTGATATCATCGCAGAGGGATATCGGGCACAGTCGGTATCATTTTAGGAGAAGAACATATACATGCAGGATTTTTTACCAGTAACCAAAAAAGAAATGCAGCAGAGAGGATGGGAACAGGTGGATTTTGTCTATCTGACAGGAGATGCTTATGTAGACCATCCTTCTTTTGGTACAGCGATCATATCAAGACTTCTGGAGAGCAGAGGCTACCGCGTGGGGATCATCCCACAGCCGGACTGGCGTAAGAAAGAAAGCGTCCAGGTATTTGGCGAACCGCGTCTTGGTTTTCTTGTCAGTGCCGGAAATATGGATTCCATGGTGAACCATTACACCGTTTCCAAGAAACACCGCCAGAAGGATTCCTATTCACCAGGCGGCGAGATGGGACTGCGCCCGGACATGCCTACCGTGGTGTACAGTAACCTGATCCGTCAGACGTATAAACATACACCGATCATCCTGGGCGGGATCGAGGCAAGCCTTCGACGCCTCGCACACTATGATTATTGGGAAAACAAGGTGCGCCGCAGTGTCCTTCTGGATTCCGGGGCGGATCTTATTTCTTATGGAATGGGAGAGCATTCGATCATCCAGATCGCGGAGGCGCTTCAGAGCGGCCTTCCGGTAGATGAGATCACTTTCATTCCGGGAACCGTTTATAAGTGCAAAGATCTGTCGCGCGCTTATGATCCGATCATCCTTCCGTCCTATGAGACAGTATCTTCGGACAAAAAAGCCTATGCCGAAAGCTTTGCCGAGCAGTACAGAAATACCGACCCGTTTACTGCCAGACCGATGGCAGAGAGCTACGGAAATCGAGGATGCGTGATCCAGAACCCGCCGGCACTTCCACTGAGCCAGCAGGAGATGGACGATGTTTACGACCTTCCCTATCAGAATACCTGGCATCCGATGTATGACGCCAAAGGCGGAATCCCTGCTCTGGAGGAGATCAAATTCAGCCTGACGAGCAACAGGGGCTGTTTCGGCGGCTGTAATTTCTGTGCTCTGACGTTCCATCAGGGACGCATTCTCCAGACGAGAAGCCATGAGTCCATTCTCAAAGAAGCAAAAAAAATGACTCATGATCCGGATTTCAAGGGCTATATCCATGATATCGGAGGTCCTACCGCAGACTTCAGGCAGCCATCCTGTCAGAAGCAGCTCACCAAAGGTGTCTGCCAGAACCGGCAGTGTCTTTTCCCGAAACCGTGCGGAAACCTTACCGTAGACCATAGCGATTACGTGGCACTTCTTCGGAAACTCCGCAAGATCTCCGGAGTCAAGAAAGTTTTCGTCCGCTCCGGAGTCCGATTTGACTATGTAGTAGCGGACAAAAGCCCAGTTTTTTTGCAGGAACTTGTGAAATACCATGTAAGCGGACAGCTTCGTGTCGCGCCGGAACACGTTTCCGACCAGGTACTTCACTATATGGGAAAACCATCCCATCAGGTCTATCAGCAGTTTCTGGATCAGTATGAGAAGGCAAACGCGGCGACAGGCAAGAAGCAGTACGCCGTCCCATACTTTATGTCCTCCCATCCGGGATGTACGATGAAGGAAGCGGTGAAGCTTGCAGAATACGTGCGTGACCTTGGATTTACACCGGAACAGGTGCAGGATTTTTACCCGACTCCATCGACCCTTTCCACCTGTATGTATTACACCGGTATCCATCCGCTTACAGGGGAGAAGGTTTACATTCCGCGTGACCCGCATGAAAAAGCCATCCAGCGTGCGCTGATGCAGTATAAGAACCCGGCAAACAGAAGCCTTGTACTGGAGGGGCTCAAGATCGCAGGACGCATGGATCTGGTCGGTTTCGGCCCGAAATGTCTGCTCCGCCCGGAGAGAGACCGAAGGAAAGAATCCGGCAGAAATCCATCAGGAGGAGACCGCAGGAAGCCACAGAACCAGGGACGTAAGCCCGCAAAGAAAACGATCCGCAATACGCATAAGAAAAAATAAGGAGCTTATAGATGAGCAAAACAAACAATAAAAATAAAGTAAGGAAGGGCGACTACGGCTACATTGCCGCCGAAAAAAAGAAACGCATTCTGATCACGGCAGCTCTGTTCGCAGCACCGCTTCTGATCATTTTTTTCAGCAATGATCTACTTTAAGACCAGACTGACTGTATGGACTGTGATCGCAGTGGTCGGCTGCCTTCCGGCATGTAAATCTGTAGTAAGCCTGATCATGATCTTCCGTGCAAAACCGGTCGCACCGCAGGTATATCAGGAAATCAGTAAACATGCGGGCGAACTGGTCATGTCCTATGAAATGTATATGACTTTTTATGAGAAGAGCGCATCGATCGATGCATTTGCGATCTGCGGCAACACAGTTGTCGGTTTCAGCAGTGATCCAAAGATCGATGCCGCATTCATGGAACAGGAGGCGCAGAAGATCCTCCGCGGCAACGGATTCAAGGCAAATGTCAAGATCTTTACCAGACTGCCGCAGTTTCTGGAACGTCTGGATTCCATGAACGAGCACAGAGAATCCCTGGAAGAAGGAATTAAATTCCGCCCGGATGAGAAATATCCGGAACTTTCCAGAAATGAACTGATCAAGCACACGATCCTGGCGATCTGTGTCTGATAGAAAGAGGAACAGAGAAATGAAGGAGTTTCAGATTCGGGACAATGAGGCAGGACAGAGATTTGACAAGTACCTGTCCAAACTTCTTCGGAATGCTCCGAAAAGTTTTTTCTACAAAATGCTCCGCAAAAAAAATATCACACTGAACGGTAAGAAGGCGACCGGAAACGAGAAGCTGGAAGCAGGAGACCAGGTAAAGTTATTTTTGAGCGATGAGACATTTGATAAATTCAGCCAGCAGGACAAGGCCGCCAGAGCGGTAACGACGCTGGATGTACTTTATGAAGATGCAGATGTCCTTCTTATCAACAAGCCGGCTGGGATGCTCTCGCAGCCAGATGATACGAAGGAACCTTCGATGGTAGAGTATGTGATCGGCTATCTTCTGGAGAAGGGCGAGCTTACAGAGGAAGACCTGCGGACGTTCCGCCCGTCTGTCTGCAACCGTCTTGACAAGAATACGAGCGGCATCATCGCGGCAGGCAAGTCTCTGGCAGGCCTTCAGGAACTTTCAGAATTATTCCACGACCGGACGGTACATAAGGAATACCTCTGTATTGTAAAGGGAGTCCTTCGCGAGAAGAAGCACATCAAGGGTTATCTGTACAAAGATACGAAACAGAATAAAGTAGCGATCTATAAGCAAAAGCAGAAAGAAGCACAGCCGATCGAGACAGTTTACGAACCGCTGGAGGATAACGGTGAAGTGACCCTTCTCAAAGTAGGACTGATCACGGGACGTACGCATCAGATCCGTGCACATCTTGCTTCTGAGGGGCATCCGCTGGCAGGAGATACCAAATATGGACAGGATGCATTCAACCGCCGTTACAGGGAAAAATACCAGCTGAAGCATCAGCTGCTGCATGCTTTCCGACTGAGTTTTCCAGACGGAATGGAAGGACGGCTTTCGGATCTGTCCGGCAAATGCTTCCGTGCACCGCTGCCGGCACAGTTTGAGCGTATCATAAAAGAAGAAAAGTTAGGGGAGAAATTATTATGAAAATCTGGAATGAAGTCTGGGACTACATCAAAATGTTCATCATCGTGATCGTCGTAGTTCTGGTCGTAAACAATGTAGTTCTTATCAACGCAAAGATCCCGTCTGAATCTATGGAGCAGACGATCATGACCGGTGACCGTATCTTCGGTTTCCGTATGGCATATGGCATTAATTTTGACTTCTTCGGAACTCATGTTTCCAAGAAAATGAAAGATCCGGAGCGTTACGACATCATCATCTTCAAATATCCTGATGATGAGAGCCAGCTCTTTATCAAACGACTGATCGGTCTTCCGGGAGACACCGTTGAGATCAAAAACGGCAAAGTCTTTATCAACGGCGAAGAGGACGAAGAAGCAAACAGTCATGTACCGGAAACACCGACCGGCAATTATGGTCCGTACGTTGTGCCGGAGGGATGCTATTTCATGCTTGGTGATAACCGCGAGCATTCCAAGGATTCCAGATTCTGGAGCAATACGTTCGTGACTTATGATGAGATCGTCGGCAAAGCAATCATCAGATATTATCCATCCATCAAGGTTCTGGAATAAACAATGGCAACATGGAACAGCAGAGGTCTTCGAGGTTCAACACTCGAAGACCTTGTCAATCGTACCAACGAACAGTATGCGGAGAAGAAGCTCGCTCTGATCCAGAAGATCCCGACACCGATCACTCCGGTCCGTATGGACAAAGAAAACCGGCACATCACACTTGCCTATTTTGAGCAGAAAAGTACCGTGGATTATATCGGGGCAGTACAGGGGATCCCGGTCTGTTTCGATGCCAAGGAATGCTGTGTGGATACGTTTCCTTTAAGTAACGTCCATTCTCATCAGGTATCTTTTATGGAGGCGTTTGAGCAGCAGGGCGGCATCGCATTCTTTCTTATTTTTTTCAGTCATGCAGATCGTTTTTATTATCTTCCATTCCGCGACCTTATGCTATTCTGGAAGCGCATGGAGGATGGCGGACGCAAAAGTTTCCGAAGAGAAGAACTGAAAGAAGAGTTTTATCTGCCGAAGCAGAGCGGATTTCTGGTGCCATATCTGGAAGGAATCCAGCAGGATCTCAAAATGCGGGATTGACAAGCATGGAAATATCCACTATAATCGTTAGTGTTTTACATAGTAACATGGTAGCATACTAAAGCGTATGGCTGCCCGCGAGGAGGATAAAATATGCAGCGTATTTTTCATACACCAGAGGGTGTACGTGATATTTACAATGGAGAGTGCAGCCAGAAGCATCATCTGCAGGCGGAGATCTACAAGGTATTCCGTTCCTACGGATATGAAGAGATAGAGACACCGAGCATCGAATATTTTGAGGTGTTCAGCAAAGAGGTAGGAACCGTTCCTTCCAGAGATCTTTATAAATTTTTTGACAGAGAAGGAAACACTCTGGTACTGAGACCTGACTTCACACCGTCCGTATCCAGAGCATGTGCGACTTATTTTAACCCGGATCAGCAGGTAGTGACACTGTGCTATACCGGAAATACATTTGTAAACAATTCAAGCTATCAGGGACGTCTCAAAGAGACCACACAGATGGGCGTTGAGCGTATCGGAGATGATTCTCCGGAGGCAGATGCAGAACTTCTTGCGATGACGATCGAGAGCCTTCTTGCATCAGGACTTACCGAATTCCAGATCAGTGTAGGACAGGTAGATTACTTCAAATCCCTTCTCAAAGATGCGGGATTAGAGGAAGAAGTAGAAGAGCGTCTCCGCTCCCTGATCTCCCAGAAGAACTACTTCGGCGTAGAAGATCTGGTAAAAGAACAGAAACTTTCTGAATCTCTGGAAAAAGCATTCCTTGAACTTCCACACCTGTTCGGGACCAGCGAAGTACTTGCAAAGGCAAGAAGCCTGACTGACAACACATGCGCGCTTGCAGCAGTAGAGCGTCTGGAGGAGATCTATGAGATCCTCAAAGTTTACGGTTATGAGAAATACGTAAGTTTTGATTTCGGCATGCTCAGCAAGATCCAGTACTACACAGGGATCATTTTCCAGGCATACACTTATGGGATCGGTGAGCCGGTAGTCAAGGGCGGCCGTTACAACGAACTTCTGAAACATTTCGGCAAACCGGCAGCATCCATCGGTTTTGTCATCGTTGTTGACAACCTTCTGATGGCACTTTCCAGACAGAAGATCGAAGTTGCAAAGGATGAGGCTCCTGTAGTCCTCACTTACACAGAAGAGAACAGAAGAGAAGCGATCCTGGAAGCACAGAGACTTCGTAAAGAGGGAACCTGCGTAGCCCTGCGCTGTGAGAAGGAGGAAGACTGATATGAGATACCTGACGATTGCCCTGACAAAAGGAAGACTTGCCGAGAAGACTCTGGATATGCTGGAGCAGATCGGGATCACCTGCGAGGAGATGAGAGACAAGAGTTCCCGCAAACTGATCTTTGTAAATGAAGAACTGAAACTCCGCTTTTTCCTTGCAAAAGGTCCTGACGTACCGACCTATGTAGAGTACGGTGCAGCAGATATCGGCGTGACAGGAAAGGATATCATCCTTGAAGAAGGAAGAAAATTATATGAAGTCATGGACTTAGGTTTCGGTAAATGCCGCATGTGCGTCTGCGGACCGGAGAGTGCCAGAGAGCTTTTACATAATAACCAGCTGATCCGTGTGGCGACCAAATATCCGAACATCGCCAAGGATTATTTTTACAATCAGAAACACCAGACCGTAGAGCTGATCAAATTAAATGGTTCCATCGAGCTTGCACCGATCGTAGGCCTGTCCGAAGTGATCGTAGATATCGTAGAGACAGGAAGCACACTCCGTGAAAACGGCCTCAAGGTCCTTGAAGAAGTCTGCCCGCTTTCTGCAAGAATGGTCGTAAACCAGGTCAGCATGAAGATGGAAGGCGAACGGATCCACAAACTGATCAGCGACCTGAGAAATGTAGTGGTCGATAAATAATACTGTTGACAGAAGGGATGATGACAATGCGTACAGTAGCACTGACAAAAGAAAGCACAAAAGATATTCTCGAAAATCTTCTCAAAAGAAGCCCGAACAATTACGGGAAATTTGAATCCGCAGTTGATGAGATCCTTAAGAATGTAAAGGAAAAGGCGACGAGGCTCTTTTTGCATACACAAAGGAATTTGACAAGACGGAAGTTACTAAAGAAACCATCCGCGTTACAGAGGAAGAGATCAAAGAAGCTTATGAAGCAGTAGATCCGGCCCTGATCGAAGTGATCCGCAAAGCATTGGTAAATATCAGAAGCTATCACGAGAAACAGAGACAGAACAGCTGGTTCACCACAGAAGCCAAGGGAACCATGCTCGGACAGAAAGTGACACCGCTTGAGAGAGTCGGCGTTTATGTTCCTGGCGGCAAGGCTGTCTATCCGTCTTCTGTACTTATGAACATCGTACCTGCCAAGGTTGCAGGTGTAGACCAGATCGTTATGACCACACCTCCGGGAAAAGACGGCAAAGTCAATCCATCCACTCTGGTAGCGGCAAAAGAAGCCGGTGCAGATGAGATCTACAAAGTCGGCGGTGCACAGGCGATCGGAGCACTTGCATACGGAACAGAGAGCATCCCGAAGGTAGACAAGATCGTAGGACCTGGAAACATTTTCGTAGCTCTTGCAAAGAAAGCTGTTTACGGTTATGTCAGCATTGACTCTATCGCAGGACCAAGTGAGATCCTGGTTCTTGCAGATGAGACTGCAAATCCTAGATATGTGGCAGCAGACCTTCTGTCCCAGGCAGAGCATGACGAACTGGCTTCCGCGATCCTGATCACAACAAGCAGAGAATTTGCAGCAAAAGTCAGCGAGGAAGTAGATGGATTTGTCAAGATCCTTTCCCGTAAAGAGATCATCCAGAAATCCCTGGATAACTTCGGTTACATCCTGATCGCCGAAAATATGGACAAGGCGATCGAGGCAGCAAATGCCATTGCATCTGAACATATGGAGATCGTGACTGCCAACCCGTTTGAAGTCATGATGAAAGTAAGAAATGCCGGTGCGATCTTTATCGGAGAGAACAGTTCCGAGCCGCTGGGCGACTATTTTGCAGGACCGAACCACGTACTGCCGACAAACGGAACAGCGAAGTTCTTCTCTGCTCTTTCTGTAGATGATTTTGTAAAGAAATCAAGCATCGTATACTATTCAAGAGAAGCATTACGTGAGATCCACAAAGATATCGAACAGTTTGCAACTTCAGAACAGCTGACAGCACATGCAAATTCTATCGCTGTCCGTTTTGAGGATGAAGAACAGTAGGAGGACTAAATGACCAGAGAAGCATCTGTAGAACGCAATACAAAGGAAACAGAGATCAAACTGAAACTGGTTCTGGACGGAACCGGATATTCAGATATTGAGACAGGCGTGGGCTTTTTTGACCACATGCTTGACGGATTTACACGTCACGGACTTTTTGATTTAAGCGTCCGTGTACATGGGGATCTGAATGTAGATGATCACCATACGATCGAGGACACCGGAATCGTTCTCGGCAATGCGATCAAAGAAGCAGTCGGAGACAAAAAAGGCATCCGCCGCTACGGAAGCTGCATTCTTCCGATGGATGAAGTACTTGTCCTCTGTGCAGTCGATCTGTCCGGCCGTCCGTATTTCTCCTGGGATGCGGAATTTACCTCAGAAAAGATCGGAGATATGGCGACAGAAATGGTGAAAGAATTTTTCTATGCGATCTCTTATTCCTGTGGAATGAACCTGCATATTAAGGTGCTGACAGGCGGAAACAGCCATCATATGGCGGAGGCAATGTTCAAGAGTTTTGCCAAGGCACTGGATCAGGCAACTTCTTTTGACCCGAGGATCACAGATGTACTTTCCACCAAGGGAAGTCTGTAAGGCAGGGAGGATGATCTTATGAGCAAAAAACTACTGATTCCCTGTTTATATTTGCAGGCAGGCAGGGCGGTCACCGGATTCGGACAGAGAAATCTTTTTGGCGACGGCGATGTAGAGAAACTGGCACGTTTTTACAGTGACAACGGTGCAGATGAACTTCTGGTCTTTGACTTTTCTTCCGGTGATGAGGAGCATGAGCATGCGATCGCGCGGATCAAGGAGATCTGTGCGGCATCTGAGGTACCGGTCATGGCAGCCGGAAATATCAACCGTGCAGAGGATGTCAAGAAACTGATCTATGCCGGATGTGCAAAAGTTGTTCTGAATTTTGCCAAAGACAGCAATGTGGAACTTCTCGGAGAAGTGTCCAGACGTTTTGGAAGGGAGAAGATGCTGGTCTGCATTTCTTCTTCGGAGGAATATAATGATCACAGAGAACAGATCCATGAATTTGCATCCGAAATCCTTGCCCTGGATGCAGTTCCGAATATGGAGGAAACTTCCAGCCTGCCGGTGATCCTTCATACGGAGGAAAGAAATACGAAAGCATTACAGGAACTTCTTTCAGATCCTCTGGTCGGAGGCTTAAGTGGAAGTTTTATCAGTGCTCTGGAACTGGATCTCAATGAGTTTAAACAGACCTGTAAGGAGGCGGGGATTGCTGTCAACACCTACGAGAGCGCGATCAGCTGGTCTGAATTCAAGCTGAACAGCGACGGGATGGTGCCGGTCATCGTCCAGGATTACAAGACAGATCAGGTGCTGATGCTTGCCTACATGAACGAAGATGCCTTCAATATGACGGTAAAAACAGGAAAAATGACCTACTGGAGCCGCAGCCGCCAGGAACTCTGGATAAAAGGACTGACTTCCGGTCATTTTCAGTATGTGAAATCCTTGCATTTAGACTGCGATAATGATACAATTCTCGCAAAGGTAGATCAGATTGGTGCAGCCTGCCATACAGGAAGCAGATCCTGTTTCTTTAAAGAACTCATGAAGAAAGAATATGACGATACGAACCCGCTCAGGGTTTTCCAGGAGGTCTATGATGTGATCGCAGACCGTAAGGTTCATCCGAAGGAAGGTTCTTATACGAATTATCTTTTTGACAAAGGAATCGATAAAATCCTCAAGAAAGTTGGTGAGGAGTGCACAGAGATCGTGATTGCAGCAAAAAATCCGGACAAAGAAGAAATCAAATATGAGATTTCTGATTTTCTGTACCACGCTATGGTGCTGATGGTGGAGAAAGGTGTGACCTGGGAGGAGATCACCAGGGAACTTGTCCGCAGATAATATATAGGAGTTTATATAGTGAGTGCAGCAGGAGAGAAGTTATATATCGTTATCCCGGCATATAACGAGCGCGATAACATTTATAAGGTACTGGATGACTGGTATCCGGTGGTAGAGAAGCATTCCGGCGGTGGAGAGTCCCGTCTGGTCGTGATCGATGATGGAAGTAAGGATGACACTTATGCGATCATGCAGGAGTATGCCAGGACACATCCATTATTTGAGCCTCTGACCAAGCCGAATGGCGGTCATGGAGCAACCGTATTGTATGGATATCATTATGCACTGGAACATGGAGCAGATTACATATTCCAGACAGATTCTGACGGACAGACACTTCCGGAGGAGTTTGAACCATTCTGGAAACAGAAGGAATCCTACGATATGGTCATCGGCTGGAGAAACAAACGTCAGGATGGAGGAAACCGTGTCTTTGTCACCAGGACACTTCGTCTGGTCATCCGTGTCTGTTTTGGAGTTTCTGTGACAGATGCCAACACCCCGTTCCGTCTGATGAAAGCATCGACACTTCAGAAATATATCGGCCTTATCCCGAAGGATTTCAATCTTTCCAATGTCATTCTTTCTGTGATCTATGCAAAGAAAGGCTGTAAGGTCAAATACATCCCGATTACCTTCCGCCCGAGACAGGGTGGAGTGAATTCCATCAACATGAAAAAGATCTTCGGAATCGGCAGACAGGCTGTCAGAGATTTCCGAAAAATTAATAAGGTATTGTCCCGGAGGATTTGATTCTCCGGGATTTTTGTTGTATAATGGGAAGAGTTTGTGCCGAAATATGGCAGATTTTTTGAGGAGGGAGTAATGGAACAGAAAAGAAATACACATGTCAGACAGAGCCGGTATCAGGCGAAACCTGTCCAGGCTTCATCAAGAAAAAAGGCGGCAGCACCGAAGTCTGCCCGTCCGGGAGGAAATCATCACCAGCAGGATACGAGAAAACATCCGAATCAGGCAGCAGTACATCATTCTACCGCTTCCAGACAGCGAAGCCGCCGCAGAAGAAGACACTTCCGTCTGAAACCGCAGGTTAAGATCGCAGGCATCCTGATTCTGGTATTCCTGCTTGGGCTTGCAGGAAGCAGGATTTTTTCATCAGGAAAAGGATCTGATGGTAAGAAAGCCAAAGAGGCTATGGCCAAAAGTGCCAAAGCAGAGGAAGATGTTGTTGAAATGGAAGAGACAAAGGAGATTGCTTTTGAACCTCACTGCGTAGATTCAACAAAGCCGGAGAATCTGATCAGCTATACAAATATAGAAGTAGATGGAAATCAGCTTGAAAATATTTCTGATTATCAGCCGGATGGAGATATTCAGTTTAATGTAGGAGAAGATTATACAGATGTGGACGGAATTGTTACATTCAGAGGAAACAGTTTCCGTGATAATCCTACACATGGTTATGCAAATATGACCGACTATAAACTTAATGGAAAATGGTCAGCAGATACAGGTTCCCTTGCCTCCGGCGACACAGTCTGGACCGGAAGCGGCTGGACCGGACAGCCATTGATGATGAAATGGCCAAAAGAAGTTAAAGCACATATGAACATGACAGAAAAAGCCAAGGCAGACGACGATCTGGTGGAAGTGATCTACGCCTGCATGGACGGAAATGTTTATTTCCTCGATCTCAAAACAGGAGAAAAAACACGTGATCCTCTGTATCTGGGCTACACCTTCAAAGGTGCAGGTGCACTCGATCCGCGAGGATACCCGATCATGTATATCGGGGCTGGATATAACAGCGACGAGGGAACTGCTAGAGTTTTTGTTGTCAATCTGATCGACTGCAGTGTTATGTACACATTTGGGGACAATGATGAGTTTTCCCTTCGAGGTTCTTTAAGTTTCTTCGACGGTTCCGCACTGGTCGATGAAGAGACAGACACTCTGATCTATCCGGGAGAAAATGGGATCCTGTATCTCATCAAGCTGAATACCAGCTATGATAAGGAGACAGGCTCTCTGTCCATCAATCCGGGTAAGATCGTGAAATGGCGCTATTACGGAACAAGATCCAGTACAGAATCCTTCTGGATCGGTATGGAGGACAGCGCAGCTGTTTATAAGGGTTATGCATTTATGGCAGACAACGGTGGAAACCTGATGTGCCTGAATCTTAACACACTGGAGCTTGTATGGGTACAGGATACCCTGGACGATTCCAACTCCACACCGGTTCTGGAAATTGAGAATGGTCATCTTTACCTGTATGTAAGTACCTCCTTCCGTCTGGGATGGAGAAGCAATGATTCTGCGACCATCCCAATCTGGAAGATCGATGCAGAGACAGGAGAGATCATCTGGCACACAGATTATGAATGCTACACAGACGACGGCGTTTCCGGCGGTGTCCAGTCCACGATCGCCTGTGGCAAAAACAGCCTTTCCGATTACATATATGTCACAGTCTCCAAGACTTCCGACAACGCTTCCGGCGTTCTTGCCTGCCTTAAGAAATCCGACGGCTCCAAAGCCTGGGAAGACTCCTCTTCCTACGCCTGGTCTTCACCGGTCTGCGTCTACAACGAAGACGGAACCGGCAAAGTCCTCTACTGCAACAGCACCGGCGATGTCCGTCTCCTCGATGGCAAAACAGGAGAACTTAATGATACCCTGTCCATCAGCGACGGCGTCATCGAAGCCTCCCCTGCGGTATATGATAATATGGCGGTTGTTGGTACGAGGGACTGCAAGATCTGGGGGATTGAGTTACAGTAAAACAGAACGATGTAAAAAAGCCACCAGCTTGGGTTATATATTGATATTTCAATAAGACTCAGGCTGGCGTTTTTTATAAAAATGTATATTTGAAAATCAAGCCAAAAAAATTAAAATAATGAATAAAATCAATCGTATTTCTTCTAAAAAATGGATATACTGTAATCAGAGGTGAAAATTATGCTGATAGAATTTCGATTCAAAAATTACAGATCATTCAGAGACGAGGCAGTTCTTTCAATGGAAGCAGTAGGGCTTAGCTCTTTCAAAAAAAGCCTGATTGAACAAAATAAGATGAAACTTTTACCGGGGGCTGCCATTTACGGAAAAAATGGTGGTGGTAAAAGTAATGTAATACGAGCTTTCTGACTGGGAGTGCAGTTTATCCGTAATGCACAGAGAATACAGCATGAAAAAGCTTCTGTGCCGGTGGTACCGTTTTTACTTGATGATTATTCTGCAAATAATCCAACAGAGTTTGCATTTGACTACATTGCTGATGGTATTAAATACTGGTACTCATTTGAGGCAACAAAGGAAAAAATTATAAGAGAATCTTTATATCATGCACCGAAGGGGCAGAAAGCCTTAGTATTTTCAAGAGAACAGCAGAAATTTAATTTTACAGAAGATAAAGCCCGAAGAAAACTGATCAGCGAGACGGTGGCAGAGAATCAGTTGTTCTTTTCTGTTGCATGTACAATGAACGATGCAGTTTGCACGAAAGCTATGAAATGGTTTCGAGAAGATATTTTTTCTCGAGAGACTGCACAGATATTCCACAGCAGTTACTGGAATATTCAGGAGACAGCAATATGCTGAATGCAATTTCGGAATATGCAAAGGCTGCTGATTTTGGCATAGAAGAAATGCAGTTTGAGATAGAAAATAAAGAGATTGACGGAGCAATTGATTTTCCTGAAAATATTCCAGAGGGGATGAAATCGGCATTAACATCCTTTATACAGATCTTGTCAGAAAATTCAAATAATTCAGAAGGAAAAGTGACATGCTCCCACCACTTAAATCTCTGATTTTGAAGTGGGGGCTTCTTGCTCAATGGCTCTACTGAGCCAAGTATCTACAAGCTATCCTCGCGTGCCCCGCGATTTTTATTAGTCCGGTTACGGACTTTTTATTGTGCTGTCATGCACATTC
>ENA-OQDT01000938-OQDT01000938.1-human-gut-metagenome-genome-assembly--contig:-NODE-938-length-18262-cov-5.557706_pt1 | contig 18262 bp, 19 predicted proteins | sample MGYA00242786_ERZ504617 | MGnify/ENA primary metagenome ERZ504617 (study PRJEB26092, sample SAMD00036337) | human gut metagenome | host: Homo sapiens | study: EMG produced TPA metagenomics assembly of...
GAACCTCATGTGTTTATGCAGATCTGAAAGAACTTCATTTACAAATGGAAATCTTAAAGGCAGCATAAATGCAGGCAGATATACAGCGGACTACCTGCAATGTGGGAACCTGCCATATCTGGCATGGAAAAATGCGCATAACTGCGCTGGCCTAAGTTACAGGCGTATCCGCCGATATTTAGTCTGACGCCTAAAGCGTCTGGAAGCACGCGACTTCAGTCGTGTGAGGATAAAGTTTTTAATTCACTACGGAAATAAATCGGGGTCAAAAGAATCGTTAATAATTGTAACAAAATAAAATTACCGGTGTAGTAAAAATAAAATTACAGGGGAAATGCGGATGAGTGAGATGACAGATGCATATGTAAAACTGGATAAGGTTTCCAAGATATATGGAACCAAAGAAGTAAAGATCGTTGCAGTAGATGAGATCAGCTTTGAGATTGCCAAGGGAGAGTTCGTAGTGATCGTTGGTCCCAGTGGTGCGGGCAAGACAACAGTGCTGAATATTCTTGGGGGTATGGATAAGGCTACCGGTGGAGAGGTTCTGGTGGATGGCAGGAATATTGCCAGATATAACAGTAAGCAGCTTACCGGCTATCGGAGAAATGATATTGGATTTGTATTCCAGTTCTATAATCTGGTGCCCAACCTTACAGCGCTGGAGAATGTAGAACTGGCATTGCAGATCTGTAAGAATCCTCTGGATGCCAGGGAGGTTCTGGAGGAAGTGGGACTGAAGGACAGACTGACCAATTTCCCGGCACAGCTTTCCGGCGGTGAGCAGCAGCGAGTTTCCATTGCCAGGGCACTGGCAAAGAATCCCAAGCTGTTGTTGTGTGATGAGCCCACAGGTGCACTGGATTACCAGACTGGTAAGGCAATCTTAAAGCTTTTGCAGGATATGTGCAGGGAGCGTGGTATGACAGTGATCGTCATTACCCATAACTCGGCGCTGACACCTATGGCAGACCGTGTGATCAAGATCAAGAACGGCAAGGTTTCCAGGATGACAATGAATGACCATCCTACACCGATTGAGGAGATAGAATGGTAGGTGATTAGTATGAAAGCAATGCATAAAGATTTCTGGATGGAGATACGCAAAAGTAAGGCCAGATTTATTTCCATATTTATGATCGTTGCTCTGGGAGTTGCGTTTTTCTCCGGGATACAGGCCTCGTCACCGGATATGCGCTTCTCAGGTGATGCCTATTATGATGAAACCAATCTTATGGATATCAAAGTAGTGGGAACTCTGGGATTGACGGAGGATGATGTAGCTGCCATTAAGCAGGTGGACGGAGTAGAGAATGCAGAGGGCGCCTATGGTACAGATGTAATGTGTGGAGAAGGCGAGAAGCAGAAGGTACTCCATGTGGAAGCTGTGAATCAAACCATGAACCGGATCTCTGTGACAGAGGGAAAAGCTCCGGAAAAAAGCGGGGAGATTTTCCTTGACTGTATTTTTGCTGAGAGCAATGGATATAAGGTGGGTGATCAGATTACCCTGAAAGAGGGCGGAGACAGCGAACTGCTGAAAAAGACAGATTACACAGTTGTAGGTTTAGGCGAGAGTCCGCTTTACATATCCTATAACCGGGGAAACTCTACCCTTGGTTCCGGTGAGGTTAATGGATTTGCCTATGTGCTCCCTGAGGATTTTGACCAGGAAGTGTATACGCAGATTTATGTGCAGGCTCATGGAACGCAGGATCTGATCAGCTATACAGATGCTTATGATTCCCTGATAGAGAGAGTGCAGAAGCAGGTGGAGGGGATTGAGGCAGAACGGTGTCAGGTCAGATATGATGAGATCGTAGAGGAAGCTAATGAGAAACTTGCAGATGCCAGACAGGAACTTGAAGACGGCAAGAAGGAGGCTGATGAGAAGCTTGAGGATGCCAGACAGGAGCTGGAGGACGGCGAAAAGAAGTTAAAAGATGGCAAGAAGGAATATAAGGATGGCAAGAAAAAGCTTGCAGATGCAAAAAAGGAGCTGGAGGACGGAAAAGCCCGGCTTGCAGATGCAAAGAAGGAGTTAGAGGATGGCAGATCCCAGCTTGCCAGTGCGAAAGAGCAGCTTGCCAGTGGCAGAGCACAGATCGCATCTGCAAAGGAACAGCTGAATGCAGGATGGTCAGAGGTTTCAGAGAACCAGGCAAAGCTTGATGATGGAAAGGCTCAGCTTGATGATGGCAAGAATCAGTTAAGCGCCGGTGAGAAGCAGATTGCGGATGCAAGGGAGCAGCTTACCCGGAGCCAGCAGGAGCTTGACAATGGCAAGGTGCAGATCCAGTCAGGCAGAGAGCAGATTGCAGCAACCAGACAGGACTTAAATGCCAAAAAGGAAAGCTGCAATCAGGGACTTGCCCAGATTGAGCAGCAGGAGGCCCAGCTTTCCGAAGGAGAGGCTCAGTTAGAGAATGCCAGAAGTCAGCTTGCAGCATTACAGGCACAGTATGAGGAAGCAGCAGCTTCGGGAGTATATTCAGAGGAAGACCTGGCGGCTCTGGCAGCACAGGTTTCCGCTTATCAGGAGCAGGTGGACAGTCAGGCAGCCCAGCTGGAAGCATCCAGAAACCAGATCGCAGCAGCAAGAAGTGAACTGGAGAGTGGTTTAAGCCAGGTGGAGAGCGGACTGGCCCAGCTTGATGCAAAGGAAGCAGAATTGAACCAGCAGGAGGCCGCATTTCCCGATGCCCAGGCAAAGATTGATGCAGGATGGAAAGAGGTGAAGGCTCAGGAGAAGAAGCTGGAACCAGCCAGAAAAGAGATTCAGGAAAAAGAAGCCCAGCTTGAGTCAGCACAGGAACAGATCGATGCTGCAAAAGCAAAACTAAATTCCAGCCAGGCTCAGTTAGAGGAGAAGGAGGCAGAACTTGCTTCAGGAGAAGCACAGATCCAGGAGAATGAAGGAAAGCTTGCTTCCGGTGAGAAAGAGATTGCTGACAATGAACAGAAGCTGAGGGATGGAGAGAAGGAAATCTCAGAGAACGAACAGAAGCTGAAGGATTCCAGAAAGGACATCAAAAAGCTGAGAAGGATCTGGAAGAAGGTAAAAAGAATACGAAGACGGCAAGAGGGATGCAGAGAAAGAAATTACAGACGGTGAGAAAAAGATTCAGGATGCCCAGGATGAGATCTATGATATCAGTATGCCGGAATGGATGGTAACGGATCGCAATGATCTGCCGGAATATTCAGATTATGGGGATAATGCAGACAGAATGAGAAGTATCGGACAGGTTTTCCCTGTTATCTTTTTCCTGGTGGCTGCACTGGTAAGTCTGACTACCATGACACGAATGGTGGAAGAACAGAGAACCCAGATTGGTACAATGAAGGCTCTGGGATACGGCAAGTATGCAATTGCATCCAAATATCTGCTGTATGCCTTTCTTGCCACAGTGGGAGGCAGTATTCTGGGAATACTGATCGGAGAGAAGATCCTGCCTTTGGTTATTATTAACGGGTATGGCATTATGTACAAGGGAATGATGAACAATATCCAGATCCGTTATGAATTTAAATTTGCAATGATAGCAGCAGGTGCGGCAACTGTGTGTACTGTCGGAGCCACCATTTTCTCCTGTTACAGGGCACTGGCGGAAACCCCGGCATCACTGATGCGTCCTCCTGCTCCCAAAGAGGGTAAGAGAATCCTGCTGGAACGGATCCCGCTTTTCTGGAAGCACTTGAATTTTACATGGAAATCTACTCTGAGAAACCTTTTCCGATATAAAAAACGTTTCTTTATGACGATTTTCGGTATTTCGGGAAGTATGGCGTTGATGCTGGTAGGTTTTGGACTCAGGGATTCCATTATGGATATTGCCAGACGGCAGTATCAGGAACTTCAGCATTACACAGGAACGATCATTGATGATGAGGATGCTACAGATAAGGAGAGACAGGAACTGGATGAGTTTCTGAAAAATAACAGTCAGATCGAGAGATATACTCATGTGCAGTTTACCAAGATGAGTGTTCCCAGAAATAAATCCAATATTAGCGTATATGTTTATGTGCCTGAGAATCTTGAGACCTTTAATAAGGATGTAACTCTTCAGGACAGAAAGACAAAAGAGAAATATAAGCTGACGGAAGCAGGTACAGTGATCAGTGAGAAGACGGCGACCCTGACAGGACTGAAAGTCGGGGATACCATGACCATCACAAAGGATGGAAAAAATTATGAGACAAAGATCGCAGCAGTGACAGAGAATTACATGGGACATTATATTTATATGACAGGAAATGTCTATGAACAGACCTTCGGGGAGAAGCCGAACTATTCTGCAACTGTGTTCACAGTAAAAGAGGAGTACAAAGAATCAGAATCTGAGGTGGGAAATGAGATCCTGAAGTATCCGGCTGCGTTAAGCATCAGCTATACCAGCAGTCTGGAGGCTCAGCTTCACAGAATGCTTGGAGCATTGGATACGGTAATCATAGTGCTGATCATTTCTGCGGGAATGCTTGCTTTTGTGGTTCTGTATAATCTGAACAATGTCAATATTACGGAGCGCCAGAGAGAACTGGCAACCCTGAAGGTGCTGGGATTCTATGATACTGAAGTTTCTGCCTATGTATACAGGGAGAATGTTATTCTTACCTTCATAGGCGTGCTGGCAGGGGCTGTATTCGGAATCTTTTTGCACAGATATATTATCCGTACTGTGGAAGTGGATGCGGTCATGTTCGGAAGAAATATTAATCCTGTCAGTTTCCTGTACTGCGGACTGCTGACAATTGGATTCTCCATGATCGTAAATCTGTTTATGCATCAGAAATTAAAGAAGATTGACATGGTAGAATCCCTGAAAAGTGTGGAATAAACGATTTGTCGCTTTATTGCGGAAAAGAAGAAATTGTTTTTCTGTGGTTTTAAATATGTAGTCAAACGGATAGAATGGATAAGAGGAAGAAAGGGGAATATTATCATGGGAACAGCAAATCAGATAGAGCAGGAATTAATGAACTATATATCCGATCATAAAATCAGGAACACGCATTCACATCATCTGCCAGAACAGGCGATGGTGGATTTTGATCTGGATAAGCTGATAAATAATACGTATTTACAATGGCAGCAGGTAACTCCGGGGACAACAGCAGAAAGCAGGAATGCATATCTGGAAAAAACACGATATAAATCTTATTTTGTCTGGCTTCAAAAGGCAATCGGGGAGTTGTATGGAATATCGGAGCCGATCACAGCTCAGAACTGGAATCAGATTTCAGATCAGATCAGAAAAGCGCATCAAAATCCCGACTTTTACATGGATGTACTGAAAAATAAGTGTAAGTATCAAAAAGTAATCGTAGATACCTACTGGAATCCGGGCTCTGACAATGGAAGACCGGAACTGTTTACGCCTGCTTTTCGACTGGATTTGTTCTTTTTGGGCTATAAAAAAGGACTTCGCAATCATGACGGTGTATCACTGGAAGAGAACTTCGGTGAGCTGCCGGACAATTTACAGGATTATGTGGAGTGGGTCAGAAAGTGGATCATACAAAAAAAGAGTGAGGGCTGTGTGGCCTTAAAAATAGCGATGGCCTATGAGCGTAGTCTTCATTTTGAAAAAGTGACGCGGGAGCAGGCTGAAAGGGTATTCCGTTTAAAAGAGTCGGATATAACCCAGGAAGATATCAGATGTTTTCAGGACTATTTGTTCTGGAAAATATGTGAAATTGCGGCGGAAGTGTCACTTCCATTACAATGTCACACAGGAATGGGGCAAGTTATAGATACGAATATACTGCAGTTGAACAATGTGATAAAAATAATCCGGAAACGAAATTTGTGCTACTGCATTGTGGCTTTCCATGGGTGGATGATCTTTTTTCCATAGTAGACGGATATCCGAATCTATATCCGGATCTGACATGGCTTCCAATCTTATCCTACACCGCATCAAAACGTGTAATGCATCAGTTGATCGAGATGTCCCAGATTGATAAAATCTGCTGGGGATGTGATACGTGGACAGTAGAGGAAAGTTATGGCTCCCTTCTTGCATTCCGTTTTTCACTGTGTAGTGTTCTGAGAGAAAAAATAGAGGACGGATATCTTTCCGTAAATAATGCAAAGGATATTATTGATAAAATTTTGTTCGACAATGCGGGAAAAATATACGTATGACACCAGATAAATTTGTGAAATCCGGAGAAACGTTCTTGACAAGAAAGCCTTTTTTCATTATAGTAGAATCCAGAAAAAGGCTGTGAAAAAGAGGAGTAGGCGGTAATGCCCCACAGAGAGGGAAGCTTATAAGCTGGAAGGTTTCCCGGGAACAGAAGTGCTGAAGGTAGCTTTGGAGCTGGGAGGCTGAAGTGAGTGTGTATGAATCATATCAGAGTTATATACGCGCATGGTAGGTTTTCACGTATCCCGCGTTAAGGGAATGAGAGACAAACTAAGGTGGTACCGCGATCTATGTCGCCCTTTGCACGTATAATGCGTGTGAGGGGCGTTTTTTATCGAATAAGTTTATGACACAGTTATCTGGCTGGATGCGGAAAGCGAAGTCAGTATGCTTATTTGTTTGGTTGTCAGGGTGACTGCTTTATAACGGAGTAATCCGTAGATACTTTAGTTTCAGATATATAATTAGGAGGACATTATGAGCAAAGAACTTGCAAAAACCTACGATCCTAAGGGAATCGAAGAGCGTCTTTACACAAAATGGATGGACAATGGATATTTCCATGCAAAAGTAAATCCGGACAAGAAACCGTTTACCATTGTTATGCCGCCGCCAAACGTAACCGGCCAGCTTCACATGGGACATGCGCTGGATGAAACTATGCAGGATATCCTGATCCGTTTCAAGAGAATGCAGGGCTATGAAGCATTATGGCAGCCGGGAACTGACCATGCAGCTATCGCTACAGAGGTTAAGGTTATCGACAAGCTGAAAAAAGAAGGTATCGACAAACACGATATCGGCCGTGAGGAATTCTTAAAACATGCGTGGGCATGGAAAGAGGAGTACGGCGGAAAGATCATCAATCAGTTGAAGAAACTGGGTGCTTCTGCAGACTGGGAGAGAGAACGCTTCACAATGGATGAGGGATGTTCCAAGGCAGTACAGGAAGTATTTATCAAATTATATGAAAAAGGCTATATCTACAAAGGTTCCAGAATTATCAACTGGTGTCCTGTATGCCAGACTTCCATCTCTGATGCAGAGGTTGAGCATGAGGATCAGGATGGATTCTTCTGGCACATCAATTACCCGATCGTAGGGGAAGAGGGACGTTTCGTAGAGATCGCAACTACACGTCCGGAAACCCTGCTGGGTGATACTGCTGTTGCCGTAAATCCGGAAGATGAGCGCTACAAAGATCTCATCGGCAAGATGCTGAAGCTTCCTCTCACAGACAGAGAGATTCCGGTGATCGCCGATGAATATGTAGACAAAGAATTCGGAACAGGATGTGTAAAGATCACACCTGCCCATGACCCTAACGACTTTGAGGTTGGACGCCGTCACAATCTGGAAGAGATCAACATTATGAATGACGATGCGACCATCAACGAGCTTGGTGGAAAATACGCTGGTATGGATCGTTACGAAGCACGTAAGGCAATGGTAGCAGATCTGGAAGAACTTGGACTTCTGGTAAAAGTAGTTCCTCACAACCACAGCGTTGGAACTCATGACCGCTGCGGCACAACGGTAGAGCCTATGATCAAGCCACAGTGGTTTGTAAAGATGGACGAGATGGCAAAGGCTGCGATCAAAGCTCTGGATGACGGAGATCTGAAATTCGTTCCGTCCCGTTTTGACAAGACGTATCTTCACTGGCTTGAGAATATCCGCGACTGGTGTATTTCCAGACAGTTATGGTGGGGACACAGAATTCCGGCTTATTACTGTGATGAGTGCGGTGAAGTAGTTGTTGCAAGAGAAATGCCTGAGAAATGCCCGAAATGCGGATGTACACATCTTCATCAGGATGAGGATACACTGGATACCTGGTTCAGTTCTGCATTATGGCCATTCTCCACACTTGGCTGGCCGGAGAAAACACCGGAACTGGAATATTTCTATCCGACAGATGTACTTGTTACAGGATATGACATTATCTTCTTCTGGGTTATCCGTATGGTATTCTCTGCTCTGGAGCAGACTGATCAGGTTCCGTTCCATCATGTACTGATCCATGGTCTGGTACGTGACTCCCAGGGACGTAAGATGAGTAAGTCTCTTGGAAACGGTATCGATCCTCTGGAAGTTATTGATAAATACGGCGCAGATGCTCTTCGTCTTACTCTGATGACAGGTAATGCACCTGGAAATGATATGCGTTTCTACTGGGAAAAGGTAGAAGCAAGCCGTAACTTCGCAAACAAGATCTGGAATGCTTCCCGTTTCATCATGATGAACCTGGAAGGCAAGACAGTGACAGAGCCGGAGAACTTAAATGATCTCTGTGCAGAGGATAAATGGATTCTGTCTCACTTAAATACAGTGATCCGCGAAGCTACAGAGAATATGGAAAAATATGAACTTGGTATTGCAGTACAGAAGGTTTATGACTTCCTGTGGGATGAACTCTGCGACTGGTATATTGAGATGGCTAAGGTTCGTCTGTGGAAGGCAGAGGAAGATCCGAAGGCAGCAAATGATGCACTCTGGACATTAAGAACAGCGCTGACAGAAGGCCTGAAGCTTCTTCATCCGTATATGCCGTTTATCACAGAGGAAATCTACTGCACACTTCTTCCTGAAGAAGAGTCTATTATGATCTCCGAATGGCCTGTATACAGAGAAGAGAGAAACTTCCCGGATGCTGAGAAAGCAATCGAGGGATTCAAAGAGGTTGTAAGAGGTATCCGTAATACCAGAACAGAGATGAATGTTCCGAATAACCGCAAGACAAGCCTGTATATTGTGGCAAAGGATGCTGAAACAGCAGCAATGTATGAGAACAGCAAGAAATCCTTTGTAAATCTTGCATTTGCAAAAGAGATTCTGGTACAGACAGACAAGAACGGAATCAGTGAAGATGCAGTTTCAGTAGTTGTTTCCAATGCGGTTGTATATATGCCGTTGGAAGACCTGATTGACAAAGATAAAGAGATTGAACGTCTTACAAAAGAAACAGAACGTCTCACAAAAGAGATCGCAAGATGTGAAGGTATGCTGAATAATCCGAACTTCGTAAACAAGGCACCTGCTGCCAAGGTGGATGCTGAGAAAGACAAACTTGCGAAATATAAAGAAATGATGGATAAGGTTAAAGGACAGTTAGAGCAGCTTAAGAAATAAGGGAGTGTTTAGATGAAATTGTATAAGATTTGTAACAAAATCTCCCTTTTACTCCATGTACTTGCCAGCGCAGCGGGATATTTTGTTATGGAGGCAATCTGCCGTCACTCGTTTATAGAAGCCTGGAATTATATGACACAGAGACCTCTGGTTTTTGCATATAATGCGGCATTCATTTTTACCTCGTCACTAATTGTTTATCTGTTTCACAGGAGAGTGTTCTGGAGAATCCTTGTGACATTGTTTTGGCTGATACTGGCCATTATCAATGGTGTTCTCCTGCTCAACCGTGTTACACCGTTTACAGGACCGGATCTGCATCTGATCACAGATGCAATGAAGATTGCCAACAAATATCTGCCTGTTGCAGGCGTTGTGGCAGTCTGCATCCTGTTTGGGATTCTTGTTATTTTACTGCTGATGCTGCTTATTAAAGGACCGAAGTATCAGAAAAAGATTAAATATCGCTACAATATTCCTCTGATCTTGCTGGCTGTTGCTCTTTTTGCAGGAAGTACACAACTGGCACTGGAGAAGAGGGTGCTTTCCAATTACTTTGGAAATATTGCTTTTGCATATGAGGATTATGGATATCCTTACTGTCTGGCAACTACGATTTTTAATACGGGAATCAGCTGTCCGAGAGATTATTCTGAGAAAGAAATCAAAAGAATTGAGAAGACGGAAAAGAATCTCCCGGAAACGCAGGAAGAAAAGCGGCCGAATATTCTGTTTTTGCAGTTAGAATCATTCTTTGATCCTACGCTGGTTAATTACCTGGATATTTCAGAAGACCCGATTCCGACCTTCCGTAAGCTGATGAAGGAATATTCTTCAGGATATTATAAGGTTCCGTCTGTCGGTGCAGGTACTGCCAATACGGAATTTGAATCCATTACAGGAATGAGTATGCATTATTTTGGACCAGGTGAATATCCTTATAAGAGTATTCTTAGAGAGACTACATGTGAGAGTGCACCTTATGTACTGAAGAATCTGGGTTATATCACCCATGCAGTTCATAATAATGAGGCAAACTTCTATGGAAGAAGATCTATTTTCCCGAATCTCGGATTTGATACTTTTACTTCCGAAGAGTACATGGCAAGAGAGAACGAGAAGAATCCAAATGGCTGGGTAAAGGATGAGGTTCTGACAGATGAGATTCTGAAGTGTCTGGACTCCACTGAGGGGCCGGATTATGTATATACTATTTCCGTACAGGGACATGGTGCGTATCCGGATGAGCAGATTCTGGAAGATCCTGAGATCACAGTTTCCGGTGCACCGACTGAGGAAGAGAACAATAAATGGGAATATTACGTAAATGAGATCCATGAGATGGATAAATTTTGTCAAAGAGCTGACAGACAAGCTTGCAGATTATCCTGAGGATGTGGTTCTTGTTATGTACGGTGACCACCTTCCGACTATGGGACTGACTGTGGAGGACCTGAAGAACAAGTATCTGTTCCAGACAGAGTATGTGATGTGGGATAACTTCGGACTTAAGAAAAAGAATGAAAATCTTGCAGCATACCAGATGGCGGCAGAGGTTATGGATCGTGTGGGAATCCATGAGGGAACTGTTTTCCGCTATCATCAGGCAAGAAGAAATACCAGAAATTATCAGGTGGATCTGGAAACCCTGCAGTATGACCTCCTTTATGGAAAGAGATATTCCTACGGGGAAAGCGGCGAAAGTCCTTATCTGCGTACCAGAATGCGTATGGGAATCTATGATGTGACTCTGGATTCCATTCAATGTATCTCTGAGGCAGATCATACATATTACATTAAGGGAACGGAGTTTACGCCATCCAGTGAAATCAAACTGAACGGAGAATGGTATGATACGGTCTATATCAATCCGACTACGTTGATGATCACAGGTACGGAGCTGAATGATTTCGACAGGCTGGCGGTGATCCAGCGAAGCAACAGTTCGACGCGAAAACCGCTGAGCAAGAGCTATGACCGGTCCTGCTATGCACTTTATTCAAATAATAAATGGAAATTAACAGAAAGTGCCGGTACGAATGAAAATTAATCCATAATTTTGTCGGATAAAATATTACGATTGGTACTGGACATCTTCCACCACTATTATATAATGTTAGAGTAACTAAATACATTATAGATAAGTGGTGGAATTTTTTATGAATTACGAAGAAGCAGTTGCTTATATTGATGAAACTCCGAAATTTACAAAGAAGAACAGTCTGGATCACACAAAGGAATGTCTGAGAAGACTTGGTAATCCTCAGGATAAGTTTAAGGTGATCCATGTGGCAGGAACTAATGGAAAGGGAAGTACATGTGCGTTTCTGACCTCTGTTCTGAGAGAGGCGGGATATTCCTGCGGATTATTTACTTCTCCTCATCTGGTGGAGATCAATGAACGCTTCCAGATCAATGAGGTGAATATTGATAATGATACTTTCCTGAAGGCCTTTGAGAAAGTAAAGGTACTTGCGGATGAACTGGTTGCAGAAGGCAGCTATCATCCGACTTATTTTGAGATGCTTTTTCTGATGGGAATGGTGATTTTTGCAGAGGCAGGTGTTGATTATGTGACTCTGGAAACAGGACTGGGCGGAAGAATGGATGCGACTACTGCTGTGGAGAATCCTGTTGCCTGTGTGATCACATCGATCAGTCTGGATCATATGCAGTATCTGGGAGATACAGTTGCCAAAATCGCAGGAGAAAAGGCCGGGATCATTGTGCCGGGGGTACCGGTAATCTATGACGGAAACGACCCGGATGCAGCAGAAGTGATCCGTGCCAGAGCAGAAGAACTGGGAAGCCCTGCTTATGAAGTGAAGAGATCAGATACAGAAGTGCTCAGAAATACTTCGGCGGGAATTGATTTTGCATTTCGGAATGAGTATTATAAGGATATGGTTTTCTCCATTCCGTTTATTGCAAAGTATCAGGTGATGAACAGTGCACTTGCATTAAAGACGATTGAGGTTCTGCAGAATGTGATTTCTGTATCTATGGATCAGATCCATGTGGGAATTGCCGGAACACGCTGGCAGGGAAGAATGGAAACAGTGCTTCCGGGCGTGATCGTGGACGGTGCTCACAATGAGGACGGGGTAGAGAAATTTGTAGAGACAGCAGAACATTTTCAGAAAGAATGTCCGCTGACTTTGCTTTTTTCAGCAGTAGATGACAAAGATTATACAGATATGATACATACGATCTGCAGCAGGATCACGTTCCGTCAAGTGGTAGTAACCTCTGTTGGCGGATATCGCCAGGTTCCTGCTGAGAGATTTGCAAAGCTTTTTACAGAAGCAGGTGCTTCTTCTGTGGAAGTAGTGGAGGATGTTGAGAAAGCCTTTGGTAGAGCACTGGAAGTAAAGGGGGATGACGGAATGCTCTTCTGCGTGGGTTCCCTGTATCTTGTCGGTGAGATTAAAGATGTGATCAGGAGAAATAAGAAATGATAGATTATGAAGAGGAACTGAAGAAATTTGAACCTTGTCTGGATGTGGCAGATGCGGAGGGTGCGATTTATGAGAGAGAACTGACGGATATCCTGGATATTCTTCAGGAAGTTCTCCGCGAAGCCAAGAGTGGCAGACGGGTAAAATAAGGAGATACACATGAATTGTATGAATTGTGGCGCATTTCTGGTGGACAAAGATCTGGATTACTGCCCGAAATGTGGATGTAATGTGCTGATCCAGAAAAAGGTAGATTACCTTTCTAGACAGTATTACAACCGGGGGCTTGAGAAAGCCAGTGTCCGCGATCTTTCAGGGGCGATTGACTGTCTGAAGCAGAGTCTTATTTATAATAAGCATAACATTCAGGCGAGAAATCTTCTTGGACTGGTATATTTTGAGACAGGGGAGGTGGTTGCCGCACTCAGTGAATGGGTGATCAGTAAGAATCTTCAGCCATCCAGAAATCTGGCATCAGAATATATTAACAAGCTGCAGGCGAACTCCAATAAGCTTGAGGCAATCAATGAAACGATCAGAAAGTATAATGATGCCTTAAACCTGTGCAGGGAAGGTCATGAGGATATGGCTGCGATCAGGCTGAAGAAGATTCTTATGCAGAATCCAAAGCTGATCAAAGGGTATCATCTTCTGGCGCTCGTGCAGATGAAAGAGGGAGAATATAATAAGGCAAGAAGGACGTTAAGGAAAGCGGCGCGGATTGATAAAACGAATACAACAACTCTTCGTTTTTTGAGAGAGATTGACGAACAGACAGGAGTATCTACACGTCTGGAACGTCAGAATAAGAGAAACAGGAAAGCTGTGGACAGCAGTGAGAATGATATGGCAATCCAGATTCCTCAGTATAAAGAAAAAGGAAGGATTCCGCTGTTTTTTACACTGGTTGCCGGATTTTGTGCAGGATTGCTGGCGTTTTATCTTCTGGCTGTTCCTGCCATACGTCAGGGAATCTACAGGGAAGCGAATCAGCAGATTATGAAATACAGTGATGCAGTGTCCAGTCAGGGAGCTGAGCTGACCAAGGCACAGAGTCAGGCTCAGGAATCTGGAGACACAGTTGAGGCGGCCTCCAAACAGATAGAGGAAGAGAAGAAAAAAAGCAGCAGTTATGAGGCTCTGATCGAGGCGTACTCAGCATTGCAGCAACAGAATACAGATGAAGCGGCATTGAAGATACAGAATGTTTATGCGGATTTGCTGCCTGCGGAGCTGAAAGGAATTTACAATACGATCTGTAACACTACAGGTACGACCGGGATCGAAGGAACTACAGATGCGAAAGTCGCAGACGGAACCGGCAGTGCTGACAGCGCAGAGGGAGATGCTTCTTCAGATTCAGCGGAAGATGGAAGTTATGACGATGGTTCCTATGACAGTGGGGAATATGATGATGGTTCTTACGATAATTCTGATGGTGATTCGGCAGATGACGGAAGTTACGACACCGGTGATTATGACGATTCCGGATATTGATACCATTTTTCATTTTGATGTGGCAGAAGACATGAAATATCATAAGAAGATGTAAAGATACAAAAGAGATGCATGGAAGTCATGTGTCTCTTTTTTTTACCGAATCAAGTAGGAGGCTGCGAAAAGCAATAAACAGTTATTTGATGTAGAGCTACACTGCAAAGTGGATTGCGAACATTCGCCTGACAAAAAGTGAGGAGGGATATGATGGAGAACAGATTTGAAATACAGGGAAATTCCCTGATCATTCATTTACCGAAAGAGGTAGATCATATGGTGACAGACGAGATACGCAGAGATTCAGATGATATTATACGGAAAAAAATATATACGAACGATCACATTTGATTTTTCAGGAACAGCGTTTATGGACAGTTCAGGGATAGGGCTGATCATGGGGAGATACCGGATGATGGGGATGCGCGGTGACTGTATACAGGCTACAGGAGTAAATTCCTATATTGAAAAGCTGCTGCATCTGTCAGGGGTATATAAATTTGTCGAAATCTGTGGGGAAGTCTAAAGAGAGGGGGAAGAAAACTATTATGGAAAATACCAATGAAATGAAAATTATTTTTGACAGCAGACCTGAGAATGAGGGGCTGGCAAGAGTTGCGGCGGCAGCTTTCTGCACACAGCTGAATCCTACTCTGGAGGAAGTGGCAGATCTGAAAACTGCTGTGTCAGAGGCTGTGACAAACTGTATTATTCATGCTTATGAAGGCCAGGTGCAGAAGATAGAGATTTTCTGCAGAAGGGAAGGGCAGAAATTATGGGTTGATGTGATCGATAAGGGAGTGGGGATCAGAGACGTTGCAAAAGCTATGGAGCCTCTTTTTACAACAAAGCCGGAGAAGGATCGTTCCGGGATGGGATTTACATTTATGGAAGCGTTTATGGATGAGGTAACAGTAGAATCACAGGTGGGATATGGAACAGTTGTCCATATGAAAAAGACGATCGGGAGGTAGGAATGGACCATACTCTTGCTCTGATCATGAAGTCACAACAGGGAGATAAAGAAGCAAGAGATACTGTATTTAAAGAAAACGCAGGACTTGTGTACAGCATGGCGAAAAGATTTGCCGGGCGCAGTGTGGAAATGGAAGATATCGTGCAGATAGGAAGCATTGGGCTGCTGAAAGCCATAGATCGTTTTGATATTTCGTACGATGTGAAGTTTTCAACTTATGCTGTTCCCATGATCATAGGTGAAATCAGACGCTATCTGAGGGATGACGGGATGCTTAAGGTGAGCAGAAACCTGAAAGAGAACTGTGCCAGAATTTATTCTGCGAGAGAAGCACTGGAAAAAGAACTGGGACGTGAACCGATACTGGAGGAAGTTGCGAAAGCGACAGAACTTTCAGTAGATGAAGTGGTGATGTCGATGGAATCAGGAGCTGAAGTGGAATCTTTGCACAAAATTATCTATCAGGGAGATGGAAATGATATTTCGCTTATGGACAGGCTCCAGGAAAAAGAAAATGGACAGGATGCAGCACTGAACAGGAGTTTTTTTGGATGAAATCCTGAAAAAACTGGATGCAAGAGAACGCCAGCTGATCGGTATGAGATATTTTAAGGATATGACGCAGACGGAGATTGCGGCAGAGATGGGAATTTCCCAGGTCCAAGTGTCCAGGATGGAAAAGCGGATTCTGAAGGAACTTAAAAAGCAGGTATAAGCAGATGGGAGTAATTAACTCATCGCTTGTAGAAGGTGGAGTATTCTCTGAAGAGGTAAATAAAAAAGAGGTTACTGTGAAAGGAGTAAACAGTAACAAAAAGAGTGTGCGGATTACTATAATATTGCACACTCTTTTTGCTATAATATCTTTATTGTTATATGTCGTAAGTTATACAGTTCTCTGTGATCTGAAGATCACATTTTTGTATTTCAGAAGGGCTGTCTGAAGAATCAGTCCTACTACACCACAGGAAACTACTTCTCCGATACCTACGGTAAGCATCATAAGCGGAATCGGAAGATTTACTCCGTATCCGAAGTGAAGTACGAATGGCACGATGACTGCATTGGAAACAATCGGCGGGATCGGCGCAAGAAAACGGTTGCAGCTGCGGAGTCTGTAAGTAAATACTGCTCCGATCAGTGTTGCGATGCTTCCGAAAATAATGTCTACAGGAATGGCACCGCCAAAGAGATTGGCAATGATACATCCCACAAATAACCCCGGAATTGCAGCCGGTGTAAAGAATGGCAGGATGGTCAGTGCTTCCGAAAAGCGAATCTGAATTTCGCCATAGCTGAGTGGTGCGAATAAAAGAGTCAGAACCACATAAATGGCTCCGATCACTGCTGCTTCTGTCAGAAACTGAGTACCTTTGTTTTTCATATTTGATTATCTCCTTTAGTATTTGTTTTACGAGTGGAAGGTTTCGAACACTCGGCTATCGAAGTATATCACTTTTCGGAAGTACGGTCAATGTCTTCAATAAGAGTTTTATTAACATTTTCCTCGTACAGACGCATCTGTATCTGCATAGGCGTTGGATCATCTGTTATTTTCATATGGCCGAAATGATTGAAGAAGAAAAGTACCCCAAGTCCGATTCCTATGGAATAAGTGATCTCAAGAACAGTAAAATGACCGGAGGTCTGTCCTGTGACCTGGGTATAGATCTGTGAGAAGAGACCACCGACATCTACATCGTTATTAAATGTCATGATAGAGAAACCTGCACCGAAAAAGGCGGCAAGACCGACGAAAATAATCTTGCACCACTGCCAGACAAGTCCGGGACCGGGTTTGTTTTTAAAAGTGATGATAAAGTCGGCTTCTCCAATATTATTGATTTCAAGGTCCGGTTCTTTTTTTTTGATTTCGGAGATCAGATCCATGACAGACATTACATAACGTCCTGGTTTATTCGGGTCGAGATTTATAACTGGCATCACCCGGAGCCGATTCAGGATTTTACTGTTGCTGCAGGAAAGTTTTGCAATGTCCTGAAGATAAATGTGTGGATGGTTTAGCTGGATATTCTGATCTAACTGTAAATAGAGAGTATCACTCATGGTATGTTATCCTTTCATTTTGGGCTTGAAGATCAGGCTTGCAAGATAAGAGAAGATCAAAGCTGCGGAGACTCCCACCGCGCAGGCGGTAAAGCCTCCCATAAAGAGTCCGATCAGTCCGTTTTTGTCAATGGATTCTTTCATTCCTTTCCACAGGATATTGCCAAAACCAAGCAGGGGAACAGAAGCGCCTGCTCCGGCAAATTCTGCAAATGGCTGATAGATTCCGACAGCGCTTAAAACAGAGCCTGTACATACCAGAAGTACCATGATCCGTCCGGGCATAAGCTTTGTCCTGTCCAGAAGAATCTGTACCAGGGCACAGATCAGTCCGCCTGTCCAGAATGCATTAAAATAGTCCATGTATTTTTCCTCCTGAAAAAAATTCTGTATCTACATCATATCCGGAACCCTGTACTGTTCTATTACAACAGCGTGTGCGATACCGGGAATTGGATCCCCCTCGTTGAAGCTTACCTTTGACAGAAGGGCACCTGTGGGAACAAAGAGAATCCTTTTCCATTTTTTCTGTATAATACCCGGAAGAATATAGCCTGCCAGAACAGAGGCGGCACATCCACATCCACTGCCGCCGGAATGTGTATCCTGAGTCTGAGGATCATAGATCAGCATACCGCAGTCCTGATGGACAGATGAGATATCAAATTCTTTTTCTGTGAGAAGGTCGAACAGGATTGTCTGTCCTACCATGCCTAGGTCACCGGTGAAGATGGCATCATAATCGGATGGTTTTCGGTGAAAATCCTGAAGATTTCGGGCTATGGTGTCGCAGGCAGCAGGAGCCATGCAGGCTCCCATATTGAGGGAATCCCTGAACCCAAAGTCAATCAGTCTTCCGGTGGTGATTCCTGTTATAACTGCACAGATATGCGGTTACGGAGTGTGTTAGTGTTTTTGTTGTCCGGGCGTGGGTGGCGGTTCATATCCAAGTATACAGGCTCCGGCACCGGTGACTGTCC
>ENA-OQDT01000940-OQDT01000940.1-human-gut-metagenome-genome-assembly--contig:-NODE-940-length-18194-cov-2.549621_pt1 | contig 18194 bp, 19 predicted proteins | sample MGYA00242786_ERZ504617 | MGnify/ENA primary metagenome ERZ504617 (study PRJEB26092, sample SAMD00036337) | human gut metagenome | host: Homo sapiens | study: EMG produced TPA metagenomics assembly of...
CCTTGATGTTTCAATCCACGCATCTGTAAAAGATGCGACACAAGTCCTCTGTTTTCAATAAAAGTTCAACAGTTTCAATCCACGCATCTGTAAAAGATGCGACTCACATTCTTAATGCCTTTCCTTTCCAAGTAGGTTTCAATCCACGCATCTGTAAAAGATGCGACCATTGCCTTTCCTCTATTGTCATATTTAGTGGTTTCAATCCACGCATCTGTAAAAGATGCGACTCCAATGTTTGTGAAAAGCTTTATTGATGACACTTTTAAATTGTAATTTTGCGAATGATAAAGTAGAAAAGCAATAAATGTTCATATTCTCTAAATAAATCTATAAGTGTATGATTTATAGGGAATGCGAACATCTAACGTTTTTTACAATTACTTAGGGTTCGCGTTTTTGTTATTGAAACATAAGTGTAATCATGTTATTTCTAAAGTAATCTGTAACTTTGCTGACAAAGTTAGGAATAGTTTTTATAGATACGATTAATAATGAATAAAAAGATACTTCAGTTAGCGCTTCCTTCTATTGTTTCCAATATAACGGTTCCTTTGTTGGGATTGGTTGATGTGGCGATTGTCGGACATTTGGGGGCCGCTTCCTATATCGGGGCGATTGCGGTAGGGGGGGATGCTGTTCAATATTATTTACTGGTTGTTCGGTTTCTTGCGGATGGGAACGAGTGGGATGACTTCGCAAGCTTTGGGGAGACGGGATCTCCGGGAAGTAACGAGGGTCTTATTCCGGTCGGTCGGTGTCGGGATTCTGATTTCTCTGGCTCTGCTTCTGCTCCAGTATCCGATACGGGAAATAGCTTTCTTACTATTGGATACGACGGATGAGGTGGAACGGTTGGCTTCCTTATATTTCAATATTTGTATTTGGGGCGCACCGGCCGTGTTGGGACTGTATGGTTTCTCCGGTTGGTTTATCGGAATGCAGAATTCCCGTTTCCCGATGTTTATTGCGATCACCCAGAATGTCGTGAATATCGTGGCGAGCCTGATCTTCGTCTTTGTGTTCGGCATGAAGGTGCAAGGGGTTGCGACGGGAACGCTGATCGCTCAATATGGAGGCTTCGGGATGGCTGTATTCCTGTGGTTCGTATTTTATCGGAAGCGGTTGAATATTCGTGTTTGCTGGCATGAGGTCATGGATAAGGTCGCTATGCGTCGCTTCTTCCAGGTGAATGGCGATATTTTCTTTCGTACGCTTTGTTTGGTGGCGGTTACTACATTTTTTACTTCTACAGGTGCGAGGCAGGGCGATATCGTTTTGGCCGTTAATACATTGCTGATGCAGTTGTTTACGCTTTTCTCCTATATCATGGACGGTTTTGCTTATGCAGGCGAGGCTTTGGCGGGGCGTTATATCGGTGCTCGGAACAAAACAGCCCTTAGTCGGATGATCCGTTTGCTGTTTGGCTGGGGATCGGGTTGTCCCTTTCGTTTACCCTGCTTTATGGAGTAGGCGGGAAAGGTTTTCTCTCCCTCCTGACGAATGACTCTGTTGTCATACAAGAGGCCGGAACCTATTTCTATTGGGTGCTGGCTGTCCCGCTTGCCGGCTTTGCCGCCTTCTTGTGGGATGGTATCCTGATCGGTGCGACAGCTACCCGCCTGATGCTTTATTCGATGTTGGTCGCTTCCGGCACTTTCTTTTTGATCTATTACCTCTTTTTCGGAATGATGGGAAATCATGCATTGTGGATGGCATTTCTGATATATCTGTTGCTTCGTGGTAGTATGCAATGGGTATTATGGAATCGCCACAATGAATTAGCGTAATCGGTCGTATGCCCATTGTGCCGGATTGTTTAATATATAATTGGATATATTATGATACGCCTTTTCATCCTGTATGATATGTTCATAATAATTACGTTGCCATAATTTTTGCCCGTGTAGATTAATCATTTTTGTCGATTGATATTTAAAATATCCCACAATATGCCCCAGTGTCACCACGTAGGGGCGGGGTTCGCCCGCCCTAAATGCATCCCGATCGATTTTTATAATCGCATGGAAATGATTTGGCATAATAACATATTCGCAACATTCGATATTGGGGTATTTGTGTTCCAAATCCCAATAACATTGTTGGATTATTTCACCATATGGGTTTAATATCATTTGGGGGATGTTGATATTAGATTCGGGGCAGGCGGACCCTGCCCCTACCGTCCCTACGTGGGGAACGTTTTTGATTTCGCCGAATAAATGTTTATGGTTTTGGGTACATATTGTAATGAACTATAACCCTTCCTGTGAATAATCATATCCTTTCAAACGGATACTGTGACGATGGTGGATGTCTGGATTGTTCTGTTTCATAGTCGATGGTTGTCTTATTGGCTTAATATGAGCCTAAATATAAGGAAAAAGCCGGAAATCAAGAGAAGATATCCGGCTTTTATGAAATTAGATACGCTCTATTATTGTCTGTAGCTTGCTAATTCATCGGCATTGAATTTCAAGATAAAGCTGTTGTGTTTTTCCACTTCCGCTTCGACATAATTCAAGTATACGACAGCTGATTTGGCAAACATTTCAGGAGCCTTTGTCGCGTCTTGGATCAGCAGGTGAGCCATGATGCAGTCGGCTGCCATTTCATAAAGGCGACGGGCAACAAAATCCTGCAATTCCTGGTTCTGGGCTTCCTTCACCTTGTTCATGCAGGCTTCGAACTTATTGGCCATTTCAACCAGGCGGCCTTTCAGCGGTTCCATTTCAGGAGAACACGGGATTGTTTCGAATTCTCGGATGGTAGCCAGATAGGAACCGTTGGTCACGTAACGGATGGCTGCAACTGTCTGCAACTGCGTCGTCCCCTCGTAGATAGAGGTGATGCGGGCATCCCGATAGATACGTTGACAAGCATATTCCAGCATGAAGCCTGAACCACCATGAATTTGGATACAGTCATATGCGTTCTGGTTGGCATATTCGGAGTTCATACCTTTTGCCAGCGGGGTGAAAGAGTCGGCTAGTTTGGCATATTTTTTCTGTTCCTGACGTTCTTCCGGAGTCAGCTTGCGTTCACGGGCGATGTCGTCCAGTGCTTTGTAGATATCTACATAACGGGAAGTCTGATACAGTAAGGCACGGCCGGCATCCAGCTTCGCTTTCATGATAGACAGCATGTCGTAAACAGCCGGGAATTCGATAATTGCTTTGCCGAACTGTTTGCGTTCCTTTGCGTAAGCTAACCCTTCGTTGTAGGCGGCCTGGCTCAGACCGACAGACTGTGCGGCGATACCCAGACGGGCACCGTTCATCAGCGCCATCACATATTTGATCAAACCTAATTTGCGATCTCCGCAAAGTTCGGCTTTCGCATTCTTGTAAACCAGTTCGCAGGTAGGCGAACCGTGAATACCCAACTTGTTTTCAATACGGCGGACATCTACGCCACCCTGGCGTTTGTCATAGATGAACATAGACAGGCCACGCCCGTCTTTCGTCCCTTCTTCCGAACGGGCCAAGACCAGATGAAGGTCGGCGTCTCCGTTTGTGATGAAACGTTTCACTCCGTTCAGACGCCAGCAATTTTCTTTTTCGTCGAAAGTCGCTTTCAGCATCACGGACTGCAAGTCGGAACCGGCATCCGGCTCTGTCAAGTCCATAGACATCGTTTCACCGGCGCAGATACGCGGAATGAAACGGCTGTGCTGGTCTTCGTTTCCGAATTCATATAATGTCTCGATACAATCTTGCAACGACCAGATGTTTCCGAATCCAGCATCGGCAGCGGCCACGATTTCGGCGCACATGGTGTACGGCGTGATCGGGAAGTTCAAACCGCCGAAACGGCGCGGCATCGTCATACCGTTCAGGCCGGCTTTCACCATTGCATCCAGATTCTGCTTGGTCCCGGAAGCGTATTCCACACGTCCGTTTGCGCAGTGGGGGCCTTCTTCGTCAACTCCTTCGGCATTGGGAGCGATGATCTCACCCGTGATTTCGCCTGTGATTTCAAGCACTTTGTCGAACGAGTCCATTGCATCGGCATAATCCTGCGGTGCATAGTCGAACTCTTCTTTATCTCTGTAATTGCGTTCTTTCAGTTCGCAAATACGTTCCATCATCGGATTGTTCAAGTGATACTTGAGTTCCGGAATGTCTGTATAATAATTTGCCATCTCTTTACTTGCTGTTCTGTTTGTAATACTTAATCATCTTCGGAATCACCTCCTCAACAGTGCCGTTGATCACGTAGTCGGCAATCGTGTTGATCGGAGCGTTCTCGTCGTTGTTGATAGAGATGATGATACCTGCATCCTGCATACCTGCGATATGCTGGATCTGTCCGGAGATACCGCAAGCGATATACAATTTCGGACGGACCGTCACACCTGTCTGGCCGATCTGGCGGTCATGGTCACAGAAACCGGCATCAACGGCTGCACGGCTGGCGCCTACTTCGGCATGAAGTTCCTTTGCCAGTTCGAACAACATATCGAAACTTTCCTTGGAACCCATTCCGTAACCGCCGGCTACTACGATCGGAGCACCTTTCAGGTTGTGTTTGGCCTTTTCTATGTGGCGGTCGATGACCTTTACGACATAATCCGTTTCCGGAACATATTTGGCGACGTCGTGTTTTACCACTTCGCCTTTATAGTCGGCATCCAGGATTTCTTTTTTCATCACACCTTCGCGAACAGTCGCCATCTGAGGACGGTGTTCCGGATTGATGATCGTCGCTACGATGTTACCGCCGAAAGCGGGACGGATCTGGTATAACAGGTTTTCGTATGTTTTACCAGCTCTTTTGTCTTCGTGCGAGCCGATTTCGAGGGATGTACAGTCTGCTGTCAGGCCGCTTGTCAGTGCAGAAGAAACACGGGGGCCTAAGTCACGGCCGATAACCGTTGCTCCCATCAGGCAGATCTGCGGTTTTTCTTCTTTGAACAGATTGATCAAAACAGAAGAATGAGGAAGGGAAGTGTACGGGAACAGACCGGGGGCGTCAAAAATATGCACCTTGTCCACGCCATAAGGCATCACCTGCTTTTCAATCCCTTCCAGTCCGGAACCGGCCACAATGGCTTCGAGTTGGCAGTTCAACTGGTTGGCTAACTTGCGACCTTTGGTCAGCAGTTCGAGGCTTACATCGGCAATCGTTGTACCTTCAAGCTCACAATATACAAATACATTATTCATATTGTTCAATCTTTTTTACCGTATGAATTGTCAATTATCAATTGTCAATTATCCGATAGTGTGGTTAGCTAACAGTTCAACAATCAAATCTTCCACATCCTTGTCTGAGCCGGTCAGCGTCTTACTTTCCTTTGCCTGGAACACGATGTTCTGAATCGCTTTGACTTTTGTCGGCGAACCTGGACAAACCGCATTGTGCGAGATCTCCGTTTACATCGGCAACACTCCATTCCGGAATATTCAGGTACGGGCGCTTTTCATACAGCTCGGGGTATGGGCATGTGCCGATACGTCCTTCCGGATGGCAGGCTGGGAGCGGGAGCTTTTCCTGCGCGCCCAATGCCCGTTTGTATTTCATCACCAACTTGGCATTACGCGGACGGCAGGGGGGCAGCCGAACCGTTGACCGTAATCACGATAGGCAGCGGACCTTCCACTGTTTCGACACCGCCGTCGATATGCCGTTTCACTGTGATACTGCGATTCTTTTCGTCTACGTTCAGGATTTCTTCGGCATATGTGACCTGTGTTAATCCTAACTTTTCAGCGACTTGAGGACCTACCTGTGCTGTATCGCCGTCAATAGCCTGGCGTCCTCCGATGATAATATCGTAGTCACCTATTTTCTTGATTGCTGTGGCAAGCGCATAAGACGTTGCCAAAGTGTCGGCACCGGCAAATGCACGGTCGGTTAGCAGATAACCACCGTCTGCTCCCCGGTATAAACCTTCACGAATAATTTCAGCTGCACGCCCCGGACCCATTGTCAACAAGGTTACCGTAGTTCCCGGATAGGCGTCTTTCAAGCGGAGGGCTTGTTCTAATGCGTTCAGATCTTCCGGGTTGAAGATTGCGGGAAGTGCGGCCCGGTTGATAGTTCCGTCCTCTTTCATCGCATCCTTTCCCACATTGCGTGTGTCCGGAACCTGTTTCGCCAATACAATAATTTTTAAACTCATATTATAGGAATATTAGATTTCTATATTGGATATTTGTTCGAATTAACCTTCTGAATACTGACCTGCAAAAGTAATCAAACATTCTTTATATCAAAGAACTTTCGTCTGGAATCTGCACACTTTAGTTTTTTTTGAGCATATCCTTTCGAATATCTTTTGTATTTTTGCCTTTCATCAGACCAATAAAAATATAATTAATAGTACCATGTATTTTAATCAGAAAACCACAAAGCCGTTGGTCCTGCTTTGTATGACCGGATTTTTTGTTGCAGGCCTTCAGAATAAAGTATTGGCGGAAGAATTGGTTCGTACCGTGGAAGTCTCGAATGAATGGAAAACCGGCAAGCAGGATGAACCGGTAGTGCTTCGCCTGAGCGATATGAGTCCGTCTTTTCGTGTGCGTTCGGCAACAGTCTGGGACGGAACGAAGGAAATACCTTCCCAGTTGGATGATTTGGATGGTGACCGTAAAGCGGATGAACTGGCTTTTGTTTTGGATGTTCCAGCCCAGTCGGTCAAGAAGCTGAAAGTTGTTCTCTCTTCCGAAAAGACAGACCGGACCTATCCTGCCCGTGTCTATGCCGAGATGTTGGTGAGTGATAAGAACGGCAAGCATGTCCCGATTTCATCTCTTACCATTCCGGGGACTAGCAACGTTTATAATCAGTTGCACCATCATGGTCCGGCTTTCGAATCGGATCTGGTAGCCTATCGTATTTATTTCGACAAGAAACAGACTGTCGATATTTTACGGCAAGTTCAATAAGGGTTTCGAAATACGGGAGTCTCAATTTTATCCTACCGATGAACAGCTGGCACGTGGTTTCGGAGACGATGTCCTACTGGTAGGCAACAGTTGCGGCGTAGGAGCCTTGAAGGGATGGGATGGAAAGAAAGCGACCCATATCGAACCGGTTGCCAGTCTGACGGAAACTATACGGGCATACGGTCCGGTACGAACTGTTACGGATATTGTTTCGACTGATTGGCAGTACCAAGGTTCGGAACTTCAGATGACGGTCCGTTATATTTTGTATGCCGAACATCGGGATTGCGAAGTTCAGGTGCATTTTGCCGAGCCGCTGAAAAATGAAGTGTTCAGTACGGGTGTTCTGAATATAAAAGGTTCTTCTTCTTTTTCCGATCATAAAGGTCTGGTGGCCTGTTGGGGAACAGATTGGCCTGTCAACGATACGGTCAAATATGCAAAAGAAACGGTCGGTGTTGCCACTTGCCTGCCTTCCGATCTGATAAAGAACGAAACGCAAGACGCTGCCAATTATCTATATGTGATAGGAGCGGAGGGACGGTCTTCTTTTACTTACCACATCACTTTTACATCGATGAAAGAACTTTCGGTTATAAAACAAAAGAAGACTGGTTTGCCTTTGTCCAAAAATGGAAAAAGGAACTGCACCAGCCTTGTCGCGTCGAAATCAAGTAATTGAATTGATCCCGGATAAGTCCTTCTTCTAAAAAAATAACGCAAACGGCGGGGAAAGCAGATGAGGAAATAAGAACTGCGTTTTCGTGCCGTTTGCGTTTATATCGGTTTATATTAAATTTCGCATGCACAAAGTGTTGGAATCAGGTTGCGGTCGCCATACGCATTGTCTACGCGGGCTACATTCACCCAGAATTTGCTGTCGTGCAACCATTCCAGCGGGAAGGCGGCCTTGCTGCGCGGATACTCGTGTTTCCATTCGTCGGCCGTTACTTCATATTCGGGATGAGGAGCGTTCTTTAATACGTTGTCTTCCTTTGAAGCCTTGCCTTCTTCCACCTCCTTGATTTCGTTCCAGATACATTCCAGTACCTCGACGAAACGATCCAGTTCGACTTTGCTTTCGCTTTCGGTCGGTTCGACCATCAGAGTGCCGTGAACAGGGAAGGAAAGAGTTGGAGCGTGGTAGCCGAAGTCCATCAGGCGCTTGGCGATATCGCCTTCATCGATGCCCGAACGTTCTTTTACCGTGCGGCATTCCAGGATCAGTTCGTGACCGACGCGACCTGTAGCACCAGTGTAAACGATTCCGTAAGTATCTTTGAATTTGGCTGCCAGATAATTCGCATTCAAGATCGCGGTCTTGGTGACCGTTTCCAACCCTTCTGTTCCCAACATGCGGATATAAGCATATGTGATCGGCAGAATGCCCGCGCTACCGTAAGGTGCGGCGGAGACTGTGTTCAGGTCGCTGCCCCATAATATCGGATGCTGCGGCAGGAACGGAACGAGATGTGCGGCAACGCAGATCGGACCGACACCGGGACCGCCTCCTCCGTGAGGAGAAGAAAAGGTCTTATGCAGGTTTAGGTGGCAGACGTCTGCACCGATAGTACCCGGATTGGTCAGACCGACTTGTGCATTCATGTTGGCGCCGTCCATATACAGCTGACCACCGCAAGCGTGAACAATGTCGCACATTTCCTTGATGTCCACCTCGAAGATACCGTGAGTAGACGGATAGGTGATCATGCTGGCTGCTAAGTTGTCCTTGTTGGCTTCGGCTTTAGCCCGGAAATCTTCCAAGTCGATATTACCCTTGTCGTCACATTTTACCGTAACGGTCGTAAAACCGCATTGAACCGCACTTGCCGGGTTCGTACCGTGGGCAGAAGCCGGCAGCAGGACGATGTTGCGATGTCCTTGCCCGATGCTTTCCAGATAAGCCCGGATTACGCGCAGACCTGTATATTCGCCGGCGGCTCCGGAATTTGGTTGCAGCGTACAGCCTTTGAATCCGGTAATTTCGCACAAGTAAGCCGATAAGTTTTCAATCAGTTCCGTGTAACCTTCAACCTGGTCTTCTGGTGCATACGGATGTATATTCATGAATTCCGGGCGGCTGAGTGGAAGCATGGTCGATGCCGGATTCAGTTTCATCGTACAAGAACCTAAAGAGATCATGGATTGGGCCAATGAAACATCCTTTCGTCCCAGGCGGGTGATATAACGCATCAGTTCCGTTTCGGTATGATATTTTTTTGAATACGTCTTCTTGCAGGAATTCGGAAGTACGGGCGAATTTCGGATCGAAATAAGTTTTCTCAGGAACGGCTTCTTTCAGCATGTAGTCCTTTCCGGCTGCCCCTGCGAAGATATATAGCAATACGCCGATATCGGTCGGTCCGGTCGTTTCGTCCAAGCTGATGCCGATCTGTCCGGCATCGAAGTAACGCAAGTTCACCTTGCATTCCAATGCGATCTCGCGGAGCGCATTGATGGATACATGTTCCGGCAACTGGATTTTCAGTGTGTCGAAATAGTTTTTGTTCAATTGTTTGTAGCCTAGTTTTTCCAACTCGCCTGTTAGGAAACCTGCAGAAGCGTGGATACGACCTGCGATGTTCTTCAAGCCTTCGGCACCGTGGTAAACGGCGTAAAAACCAGCCATCGTGGCTAGCAAGGCTTGGGCGGTACAGATATTGGAGGTTGCCTTTTCACGTTTGATATGCTGTTCGCGTGTTTGCAAAGCCAAGCGGTAAGCCGCGTGTCCATAGGCATCTTTGGAAATGCCGATGATACGTCCGGGGATGGAACGCTTGTATTCGTCTTTCGTAGCGAAGAATGCAGCGGACGGGCCACCGTAGAACATAGGGATACCGAAACGTTGGCTGCTCCCGAATACGACGTCTGCACCCCATTCTCCCGGAGGAGTCAGCAGGACAAGACTCATCAGGTCGGCAGCAACGGCGACACGTGCTCCACCGGCATTGGCACGTACGATGAATTCTTTATAATCTTCGATCAAACCGTCGGCATTCGGATACTGGACGATAGCCCCGAATACATCCGGTGTGAATTCAAATGTTTTGTAATCACCCACAACGACCTTGATGCCTTGCGGGATCATGCGAGTGTTGATAACGGCCAGTGTAGAGGCGAATACGTTTTCGTCGACAAACAACGTATTGGCTTCTGCTTTCATCTGTGCACGGCTACGGCTACCGTAGAACATGGTTGCCGCTTCGGCTGCTGCTGTCGCTTCATCCAGCAGGGAACAGTTGGCCAGCGGCAGGCCGGTCAGTTCGGCGATAACAGTCTGGAAATTCAGCAACGCTTCCAGACGTCCTTGTGAAACTTCTGCCTGGTACGGAGTGTAGGAAGTGTACCAAACCGGGTTTTCGAATACGTTACGTTGGATAGGAGCCGGACATACTGTGTCATACCAACCCATTCCGATATAAGAAGTGAAGACTTCGTTTTTGGATGCCAACTCCGAGATGTGTTCTGCGAACTCACGTTCCGTCATGGGTTCGGGAAGGTTAAGCGGTTCTTTCAAACGGATGTCGGACGGGATGGTCTGATCGATCAGTTCGTCAACCGACTTGACGCCGATGGCTTGCAGCATGGAAGGAATGTCTTCTGCCGAGATACCAACGTGGCGGTTTACAAATTTATTTGTGTCCATAATATTGTGATTTATGATTTATGAATTAATTCTTAATTGTCAATTACAAATAGGGATTGTTGAACTTCTCATCGATGACCCTTGTTTCCGGTCCATGCCCCGGGTAGATTACTGTCTCGTCGGGAAGCGAAAGGAGTTTGTCGCGGATGGCGGCAACCAATACCTCCTGGTTTCCACCCCAAAGGTCGGTACGACCGATACTTCCGGCAAACAGTGCATCGCCGACGATCGCAAAGCCGTTTTTTTTTGTTATAGAAAGCGATGCTGCCGGGTGAATGTCCGGGAACTGTCAGCACTTGAAGTTCGGATGTACCGAACTTGATGGTCTCGCCTCCTACGATATATTTTTCAACCGGGACATTCTCGACATGCTGACGGAGTCCGAACAACTTGGCCTGTTCGTCCGGAGAGGGCAGTTTCTCGACATCCTGCTTGTTCGCTTCGGGTTTCAAACCGTATGTCTTATATATAAAACCGTTTCCAAATACGTGATCCACGTGCAGATGAGTACAGAGCAAATGCTTTAATGTCAACTTGTTTTCGAGGATAAAGTCGGTTAACTCCTTTTCCTCTTCCTTGCGACAGCAACCACAATCGATCAGTACGGCCTCGCGTGTATCATCATACAGCAGGAATGTGTTTTCTTGGAAATAATTGAACTCAAACGATTTTATTGTAATCATAACGGTACGTAAAAACTTTTTTAGTTTGGAAAAATTCTTCTTTAAAATGATCACTCAGGTTTGAGGCTGACAGCTTGCTTGTGGAATGGCAATATTTCATGCTGCAACTCTCCTCCTTTCAGACAAATCAAACCGTTAGGAAGTGCATTTTGTTGTTCCTCTTTATATTCTTACGGGCGATTTTTACCAGATCGGCCAGCGGCATGACAGCACGACTCACGACAAAGTCGAATAATTGTTTTCCTCTTCGGCACGACAATGGCGGAAAGTGACGTTTTTCAGACCGATCGCTTCGGTTACAGCTTGTCCGACCTTGATTTTTTTTCTGATACTGTTCTACCAAATGAAACTGTATCTTCAGGGAGCAGGATCGCAATGTGGTATGCCGGGAAAACCGCCTCCCGTACCGATATCCATAATTGTCGATCCTTCTCTGAATTTCAGCATTTTCAAGTACCTAACGAATGAAGTACGTGGTGCAGGTACAGGTTCTCTATATCTTTGCGTGAAATTACATTGATTTTGGAATTCCAGTCTGAATACAAATCAAACAGGGCGTCTATCTGTTGCTTTTGCGCATCGGTTAGCGTTGGAAAGTAAGACTTTAGAATTGACAATTGACAATTGACAATTGACAATTGGGAGGATATTGTTGCATTGTTATCCATAAATTATATGTATAGGATTATTGTTATATTTTATTTGTCAATTGTCAATTAGTTTCGCGATCGGACTGTCTTTTTTCAATAGATATAGGATTTCCGTATAGGGCAAGAATACGTTTGTTTCCCTTACCACGTAAGCGGCGATCTCATATTCATTAAAGGTATACGTGATGCCGTCCTCGTCGACCAGGAAATTACCGTTCGGAAAAATTTCTTCGACACTAAAGAAACCGATGTTTTCCAAATCTTTCGGATTCTCCACCTTGTTTTGTTTGGCAATATGATCGATCAATATCTGTGCGAGGCTGTCCTGGAAGTTCTCGATGAAAATATCTTCTTCTGTGATTGCATTGCCTGTTTTCAAGTTGATCACATGATTGTTGTAGGCATGCGAACCGTGTGCACCGCCTGTATAGTTTTCGAAACTTACAGTATAGCTCAGAATGTCATTCTGGTTGTAGACGATTTCATCCGATGACATTTCGAAATAGAGAACCAGGCTCCGACCGGCAGATCGTCCTTCTTTTCCAACTCTGCCTTGAAATCGGCTTCCAGTTCTTTATAGTTGTTCAGATAGTCTTCTGTGTACTTGGTGACCGCCTCTTCTGGAGACAGGTTCTCATAATTCTCGCCGAAGTAGGAGAGGACAAAGTCATTCTGTATCTTTTTCAGAATCTCCTTATCGGAAAATTTGGCAGGATAGGTGAAGTTCAATTGCAGGTTGCAATTGGGATTATCGGGATTATTCAGCAGATGATAGGTCCTATCCACCCGGATAGAATCGAATTTAATATCATTATCGGCCGTTTGCTTCGTGTTGGTATTGCAACCGGTTACGAACATTCCTAAAAAGAAAAGCGCTATCAGGCTTTTACTAATTTGTGTACTCATCGGAATCATAGATTTTAGATAATACTTTTAGATGCAAATGTAAGCTATTATCTTGTAATAAACGAATGGCTGGTTTCTTTTTTCAGCCTCGGAGGCATCAAAAGGGTGAGGAGATAGCAGTGCAGGCGTTGTTCCCTACCTATGAAACTACTGTTTCCTGCCCATGAAACGGGAGTGCCATGCCAGTGGAACTCTTGTCCCAATAAAATGTAACAGGCTTGGCACTGCGTTTTGGCTTATCATCCGGAAAAGGAATTCTGCTTGGCGAAGGTTGAGTTGTAATAAATGTTTTAAACGAAAATAAACGCTAATTAGGCAACCTTTTGAGAAAAAGGTTGCCTAATTCTATTTGTGAAACGAACAAATCCCCTATATTTGCACAGTGTGTACGCACACCTCTTTGAACCATGTAAAAATAACAGGTAACAAATGGCTTATTCTAACTATTATGCGGCTTCTGGGCTTTTCCATGGATCTATGTCGTCGGTAATGGGAACGCAGTTCGACATCTTGATGGTCGGCAATGATCCCCGTCTTCTTGGTACGGTCTGGGAAAAGGTCGAATCGGAAGTGCAGCGATTAGATAAAATGCTGAACCGGTTCGATCCGGAGAGTGAGGTTTCATTTGTTAACCGGGAAGCCGGACACTATCCGGTGACGGTGGGGGGAAGAGCTTTGGAATATATTGTTGAACTGCAAGCGTTACAATGAGCTGACGGAAGGAAATTTCGATATAACTTTGCAGGGATTCGACCAGGTATTGCTGACGGAAGAAGATAAAAGCATTTTTTTCTTTTCTGAATCTTTACACATTGATCTCGGCGGGTACGGGAAAGGATATGCGCTTGCTAAAATACGGGAACTGTTGGAAGAAAACGGGATTGGTAAGGCGCTTGTCAATTTCGGAAATAGTTCGGTTCTGGCGGTCGGTACGCATCCGTGCGGCGAATATTGGCCGGTGGGTCTTGACAATCCGTTTACGAAAGAGCGGATTGCCGATTTGAAGTTGTGTGACAGTTCGCTATCGATATCGGGAAATATGCCTTCCCATCCGCGCCATATCGTGAACCCGCATACGGGAACATTCGTGGAGGATAAGAAAATGGTGTCGGTGGTGGCGAAAGATCCGGTGGTGGCGGAAATTCTGACAACTGCCTTTATGATCTGCGGCGACGAGCGTGTTCCGGTAATCGCGTCTCAATTTGATATTTATGAAAAACATGTATATAAGTTATGAAAAATGATGAGAATTCAGTCAATTTAAGCCGGCGGGACTTCTTCAAGGAGTTGGGAATGATTGGTGGAGGCGGTGTGCTGCTTTCCGCGTTTCCCTGGTTGCAGTCCTGTAGTGCCGACGATAAGGTGCAGATCGCAAAGGAGAAAGTGCGGATCGGATTTATTGGTACAGGTTCGCGCGGACAGTACCACTTGAATAACCTGAAGACGATTCCGTATGCCGATGTGGTTGCCTTGTGTGATAATTATCCTCCCCACCTGAAAGAGGCTTCGGCTCTCTATCCGAAAGCCAAGACATATGACGATTACCGGAAGCTTTTGGATGATAGAGATATACAAGCTGTCATGATCGCCACTCCGCTGTACGAACATGCGCATATCACAATAGACGCCTTGCATGCCGGAAAGCATGTCTTCTGCGAGAAATCGATGGCGATGACGTGTGCTGACTGTCTGGATATGTATAATGTGTTTAAGGAATCCGGCAAGGTGATGTTTATCGGCCAGCAGCGCTTGTATGATCCGAAATATATAAAGGCGATGGAAATGATCCATGCCGGCTTGTTGGGAGAGATAAATTCGATACGGGCGTATTGGTTCCGTAATAACGACTGGCGCCGTCCGGTCCCTTCTCCCGATTTGGAACGTAAGATCAACTGGCGTTTATATAAGGAATATTCATGCGGCTTGGTAACAGAATTGGCAACCCATCAGTTGCAGGTTGGAAACTGGGCGCTCCGGATGCTTCCCGAAAAGGTGGCCGGCATGGGAGATATCGTCTATTGGAAGGATGGTCGCGAAGTGTATGACAGTATCAATTTGATTTATCATTATCCGAATGGTGTGAAGATGACCTATGAGTCGATGATTGCCAACAAGTTTTATGGCCTTGAAGAAGAGATTATGGGAAGCAAGGGCACGATGGAACCGGAAAAAGGTAAATATTATTTTGAAGATGTCGAACCTGCTCCTGGTATCATGCAGTTGATCAACCAGATCGAACATAAGATCTTCGACAATGTTTCATTTGCCGGCCCGAGTTGGGTTCCTGAAACTGCATCGGTAAACAAGGGACATCTGATCATGGACAATGTCACAACGATCAGCGGACAGTCATCGGTAGGAGCTGCTGGCGACGGCTCTATCGAGTTGGTTACCGCTTTCTGTGAAGCGGCCATTACCGGAAAACCAGCTCCTAACTTGGTGGAAGAAGCTTACTATTCTTCTGTTTTGGGTTTGTTGGGTTTGCAGGCGATTGATGAAGGACGGGTGATTACTTTCCCGGATGAATATAAAATACCGTATCTAAATTTTGCATGATTATGAAAGAAATCGTATTATCTGTAAAGAGACAAAAAACGGAAATTAAGATATTCTGTGTCTGTATCGCGCTCGCCTATCTGATGAACATTATCTCTATCATCGCATATGGTACAAGTTGGTCCGAGCTTTGGACACAATCGTTGTGGATGCTGCTTATCACCTGTGGCTTTTACGGGTTGTCGGTCATACTTCGTCTGTTGTATTACGGAGTACGACAATTAAGAAAATGATCTTGCTTTTCTCTTGGAAGAAAAGCGGCTGAAAGATTAAGGTCGTTCTATCACTTTTCTATCGGGAGGAAGTGGTAGAACGATTTTTATATGTTTTTGATTGATTCCTTATTGTTTTTTTCTACTTGAGTCTTTTCCTTTGCCCAATAAATCTGATAAGCATGAAAAAGACGATTTTACTTTTCTCAATTCTGTTGGCGTCGTGTGCAGGTAAGCAGACGCAAGAGATCCGGACAATGGAACGTTTGTCCACTGCATCTCATAATGATTACTATGTAAGTAACCGGGCTCCGTTGCAACCGTTGCAATTTATTAAGCTGCCCGCCGGAAGTATCGAGCCAGAAGGCTGGATCAGGCGGCAGATCGAATTACAGAAGGATGGACTTTGTGGTCATTTGGGGGAGATTAGTGCCTGGCTGCAAAAGGAAAACAATGCCTGGTTGAAAAACGGAGGTGAATGGGGGTGGGAAGAAGTGCCCTACTGGTTGCGAGGGTATGGTAACATGGCGTATGCCTTGAGAGACGAGACTTTGTTGAAGGAAACGAAATTCTGGATAGAGGCCATCTTGTCAAGTCAGCGAGCGGATGGTAATTTCGGGCCGGTGCATTTGAATAACGGCAAGCAGGATTTTTGGCCGAACATGATCGTCCTTTGGATCATGCAATCTTATCATGAATATACGAACGATAACCGGGTGATTGACTTCATGACCCGCTATTGTCATTATCTGCAAACGGTTCCCGATGACGCTTTCCTGTCGAGTTATTGGGAAAATAGCCGCGGGGGGATAATCTTTGGAGTGTGGTCTGGCTGTATAACCGCACGGGTGACGAGTCACTTCTTTCGTTGGCCGAAAAAATTTCACAGGAATACGGCGGATTGGACAAAATCGACTCAGCTTCCTAACTGGCACAATGTGAATGTCGCCCAGTGTTTTCGCGAACCTGCCACCTATTTTCTGTTTACAAAAGATTCGGCGATGTTGGCTGCCAGCTATAATGTCCAGAGTTTGGTACGCCGTGCTTTCGGCCAAGTTCCTGGTGGAATGTTTGGGGCGGATGAGAATGCCCGTATCGGTTTCTTCGATCCTCGACAGGGTACGGAGACTTGTGGTTTTGTGGAGCAGATGGCTTCCGACGAGATCATGCTTTTGATCAGTGGCGATCCTTATTGGGCTGATCACCTCGAAGATGTTGCGTTCAACAGTTATCCAGCTTCTTTGATGCCTGATTACCGGGCGCTTCGTTATCTGACTTGTCCGAATATGGCGATCAGCGATTCTCGCAATCATCATCCGGGATTGGATAATTCCGGTCCGTTCTTGGCCATGAACCCGTTCAGCAGTCGTTGCTGTCAGCACAATCATGGTTTCGGTTGGCCTTATTATGTCGAACATTTGGTGTTGGCAACGCCGGATAACGGGGTAGCCGCCGTTTTATACAATTCTTGTAAGGCAAATGTAAAGGTGGGCGATGGAACGGAAATCACCTTACGCGAACAGACGAATTATCCGTTTGAGGAAATGACACGTTTTACGGTTGGAACGTCCGAAAACGTATCTTTCCCCTTCTATCTCCGCATCCCGTCCTGGTGTAAAAATGCTTCTGTCTTGATCAACGGAAAAAAACAGCAAACAAAGCTTGCTCCCGGAACATACGCTTGTATAGAACGGGAATGGAAAGATGGCGATGAGGTAGTCCTGAACCTTCCGATGGAATATGCCGTTCGTCAGTGGCAGGTAAATAAGAACAGTGTCAGTGTCGATTACGGTCCGCTAACCCTGTGCTTGAAAATAGAGGAAGAATACAAGCAAATGCCCAGCACCGAGACTGCTGTTTGGGATTCCAAATGGCAGGAAGGAGCGGATGCCTCCGCATGGCCGACATTCGAGATTCTGCCTGCAAGCCCGTGGAATTATGCCTTGAGAGTCCAGTCACCTATCACGTTGCAACGCAGAAACTGGCCGTCGGACAACAATCCTTTCACTCTCTCTTCCGTCCCGATGGAATTTAAGGCTCAGGGACGTTTGGTGCCGGAGTGGAAAATTGACGAATACGGATTATGCGGAGTCCTTCCATACGAAAACGCCCGCAAGTCCGACTGCCTGGATGAAATCACCTTGGTCCCTATGGGAGCGGCAAGGTTGAGGATTTCTGCTTTCCCAGTGGCAGAGCGGTGAGAATTAAAAAATAATGATCGGTCTCTATTTTTAATTCTCAATTTTTAAGTGCTTCATATATTCTGATGGAGTCTTCCCGTACTGCTTCTGGAAGCAGGTGGAGAAGTAGGCAGGTGACGAAAAGCCGACTTGGAAAGCGATCTCGCTGATGCGGTTCTCTCCGTTCTGCATCAGCAGGATCGCCTTCTTTAAGCGGGCAATGCGGATGAAGTCGTTAGGAGAAAGGCCGGACAGGCCCTTAACTTTGCGGTAGAGGCTGGAAGTGCTCATTCCCATCGTATCGGCAAGCATCTCAACGGAGAGTGCTTCATTGCTGAGGTGCTCTTCCAAATAATCGTTCAGTTTGCGAAGGAAAATATCATCCACCTGCGAAACGGCGAGAGAGGCTACCGGGGCGAACGGCTTCTCCAAATAGGTTTTGTTCAGTAGCTCACGCTTTTCAAAAGG
>ENA-OQDT01000941-OQDT01000941.1-human-gut-metagenome-genome-assembly--contig:-NODE-941-length-18170-cov-3.086017_pt1 | contig 18170 bp, 19 predicted proteins | sample MGYA00242786_ERZ504617 | MGnify/ENA primary metagenome ERZ504617 (study PRJEB26092, sample SAMD00036337) | human gut metagenome | host: Homo sapiens | study: EMG produced TPA metagenomics assembly of...
GATGTAAACTCCATCCGGATCGGCAACGGGGTGAATATACAGGATGGTTCCGTCCTGCACACCTTATATGAAAAATCGACGATTGAGATCGGCGACGATGTATCGGTCGGTCATAACGTCACGATCCACGGGGCAAAGATATGCAACGGCGCCCTGATCGGGATGGGCTCGGTCGTACTAGACCATGCCGTGATCGGTGAAGGAGCGATCGTCGCTGCCGGCTCGGTCGTACTGAGCAAGACCATCGTTGAGCCGGGAAGCATCTACGCCGGCGTACCGGCCAAGTTCGTAAAGAAAGTAGACCCGGAACAGGCAAAAGAGATCAACCAGAAGATAGCCAAGAACTATCACATGTACTCATCCTGGTATAAAGAAGAGCACTGACCCGCTATCACGGAACAGGGTAAACAACACAATTAATTGCAAATGAAAGAGTACAAATACATCCTGCTGGACCTGGACGGGACGATTACAGATCCGATGATCGGCATCACCCGATGCGTCGAATACGCATTGAATCATTTCGGCATACAAGTGAATGACCTTCGCGAGTTATGTCCTTTTATCGGTCCTCCTCTTCTGGACTCGTTCCGGGATTTCTATCATTTCACAGACGAACAGGCTAAAGAGGCTACAGAAAAATACCGGGAACGTTTTGCCGACACCGGCATTTATGAAAAACAAACTGTATGACGGCATGAAAGACTTTCTTGAAGAGGCAACCCGGCAAGGGCGCATCCTGATGCTGGCGACATCCAAACCGACAGTCTTCGCCAAACGCATCCTGGACTATTTCGATATCGCCCGTTACTTCACCTTCGTCGCGGGCAGCGGCCTGGACGGTTCCTTCTATACAAAAGGAGATGTGATCCGTCATGTATTGGAAAGCAATAACCTGACGGACCATCCATCAGCCGTCATGATCGGCGACCGAAAACATGATATCATCGGGGCCAAAGAGAACAGGCTCGATTCGATCGGTGTGCTTTACGGTTACGGTGACCGGGAAGAGTTATCGCAAGCCGGGGCGGACTATATCGTAGAGGATATCGCCGGACTACGCAACCTGCTGTTCCATCAATAGCACGCCCATTTTATCAGATAGCGGCAAAGCACATCTCCGACGAAGATCCCCACGCAGTAGAGGATTCCCAATCTGTAACCTTTCAGGTTACAGGACACTTTCAATGCCTGGAACATCCAGACCAGTGCCCAGATCAAAAAGACAAAAGAGACAAGCGACAACCAGATCCCGACAAGGAATCCGGGCTGTTGCATGATCTCTGCCGGAGGCATGTTCACATCTATCTGTGCGAGTTTCTGCATAGGCGGCAAGAAGTTGAAAAGGTTCATGACGATCAACGGCAATTGTGCGAAAACGACCGTTCCCAACACATCGACCATCCGTATGCGTGAACGGGAAAGCAGCAATCCTCCCAAATAAAACATAACAGCCGGAATCAGCCAGACGGCAAGGTGTTCCACCGCATAGCACCACCACGCCGGATTCGGAGCCGGACCAAAATGCAGCAACCCGTGATAATGCCAGCCGGAATAATAAGAAAGAGCTGTCGATACCACCATTCCAGCCAGTCCCCAAAGCAATGCTTTCAGGCCGGCAATCCGTTCAAAAGGATTTATCAATCCATAAAGATGTTGTTTGTTCATAACCTATTCGATTTTATTTAGTTTATCAATCAGATCGTCTAATACATTCCGGACAGTAGGGTAACTGACTCCCATATTCTTCGCCATATCCTTCAGGCTTCCGCTGGATTTGATGAAGTCGATTACAAACTGTTGTTCCTTATCCGTCAGTTTTGCCAGCACGGGCAGTTCAAACGTTCCGCACACCTCCGTATCGCATCGCCCACAAAACATCCGGCCCACTTTCAGAGGCGCATCACAAGCCGGGCACTGCAAGGGGAGTCTTCTTTTGATCTCGTTATTCATAGGTTTCTTTCTTATTCTTGTTTACACTTGACTAAAAGATTACTTTACAACAAAAGTATTCAATAATTTATAAAGATGCAAGAAACAATAAATATTATTCATTACAATATAAATATTATTCAAATATATATACAATTATATCATTCATCCTCGTTCCAACATGAATCAGGCAAGGAAGCTAAATGAGCCACCGAATAACCTCCATATAAAGAAATTAAACTACTTTTGTGACAGAACACTTAAAAACTAAACGAGTTACATCATGAGAAAGAACAATCTGTGGATAACAGCCCTTGCATTCGGGCTATCGTTATCGGCTTACGGGCAGCAGGCAGAGGGCGGCATCTCGTCCGGAATGTTGCAGGAAATCAAGCAAGCCTACAAAGGAACGCCGGCCGACAAAGCCATTCACAATGCGATCGCGGGCAACGACATCAACAAACTGGCAGTCAACAACGACAGTAAAAACAACTTCGACACCTACTTTTCCCATAAAGTGAACAGCAAAGGCATCACGAACCAGAAATCCTCCGGCCGTTGCTGGTTGTTTACAGGATTGAATGTTATTCGTGCGCAGGTCATCGCCAAGTATAACCTCCCGGAATTCGAACTCTCGCAGAACTACAACTTCTTCTGGGACCAGCTTGAAAAAGCAAACCTTTTCCTGCAAGGAATCATTGATACACGGGAAAAGCCGATCGACGACAAAATGGTGGAATGGCTGTTCAAGAATCCGATCGGAGACGGCGGACAGTTTACCGGTATCTCCGACAACCTGATGAAATACGGCATCGTTCCTTCCGATGTCATGGTCGAAACCTATAGCAGCGACAATACCAGCCGTATGTCCAACCTGATCGGCCTGAAACTGAAAGAATACGGATTGGAACTACGCGACGCAAAAGGCTCGAAACCGGAAGCGCTGGCAAAACGCAAAACCGAGATGCTGGGCGAAATCTACCGTATGCTGGTCCTCAACCTCGGAGAACCTCCTACGAAATTCACCTGGACACGCAAAGACGCAAGCGGCAAACCGGTCGAGACAAAAGAATACACCCCGCAATCATTCTATCAGGAATTCGTGGGCGAAGATTTGAAGAACAACTATGTCATGCTGATGAACGATCCGAGCCGCGACTTCTATAAACTATATGAAATCGACTTTGACCGCCATGCCTATGACGGCAAGAACTGGACATATGTCAACCTTCCGATAGAAGATATCAAAGAGATGGCGATCGCCTCCATCAAGGACAGCACCATGATGTATTTCTCCTGCGACGTGGGCAAATTCTTCGACCGCAACCGCGGAGTGCTCGATGTCAACTATTATGACTACGGCTCGTTGATGGGCACGACTTTCGGTATGGACAAGAAACAACGCATCCAGACATTCGCCAGCGGCTCTTCCCATGCCATGACACTGATGGCGGTAGATTTGGATGCCAACGGCCAACCTAAAAAGTGGATGGTGGAAAACAGTTGGGGACCGGGTGCCAACAACGGCCATCTGATCATGACGGACGAATGGTTCAACGAATACATGTTCCGCTTGGTTGTCAACAAGAAATACATCACCGACAAAGTCCGGGAAGTATTGAAACAAACACCGACACGGTTACCTGCTTGGGACCCGATGTTTGCAGAAGAAGAGTAATGGAAATTGAAAGTTGAAAATTGAAAATTATAAAAACGGTCATTGTTCTTGGAACGGAATTTAATTTTCAATTTTCAACTTTCGATTTTCAACTATCAATAGTATCCTTCATTCTGCGCCTCTTCGGCAGATGGCTTCGGAGACAGGCGGTCGATATGGTTTTGCGGAATCGGACGTAGTTTGTGATATTCCTTTATGTTCGGAGCGGCATCCGGATTAAACTCCTTCACACGCTCGTACAACGTTTCCGTACGCACCAAGTCTTCCCAGCGGTTCATCTCGCCGTATGTTTCACGGGCACGTTCATCCAGCATAAAACCGATAAAATCGTCACTGATCTCTGCCGGCGTCACCAGCATCGACTTTTCAGTCGAACCGGCCAGGTTAGCCATATCGCCACCATCAATCTGCCACCATTCCGCGGCTTGGCTTCTCCTTCCTTATAGGCGGCACGTTTACGGACGACGTTGATCAGCGAAGCCGCTTTCTCGAAATCACCCTTTCTGCCATAAGCTTCGGCAGCTATCAGATACGTCTCACCCAGGCGCATACGGACAAAATTACGTCCTCCCGGTTCGTAGTTCATATCCGGACGTTGCGTATCGAGCCATTTCTTCAGGCAAGGGAAAAAGTGGTTCGTGTTTTCATCAATCGGAATCAATGTATAAGGCGCCTTTGCGATGTCCAATTGCATCTGGCGGTCTTTCGCTTTGTCGATCACAGCTCCTTTATAATCCTTCGCTCCATAGTATTTCGGGATAAAGTAAGCCGCCGTATCTCCTAAAGCGAACTTTGGTTTGCCAACCAGTTCGGCAGGCGTTTCATAAAGCAAATCACCCGTCTCCTCTCCATTTTCATTTACGTAATAATATTTGTCTTTCCAGACAGGGATGGAAGATTCTTTATTCGCATAGAACACCCAACTGAACATCTTATACATACGGGAGTCATTCAGGTGGTCGAACAACTCGGTTTGCAAATAAGGAGTCGGCCGCATACGTTTCCAAGCACGCCCTTGCTGAAGGTCGCGTTGCAAGCCCGGCAATTTTTCGTAAGTCGGAACCCAATACAGGTGCATCTTGTTTCCTTCCGAACCGTTAAACAACACATCGTTTGTAAACTCGACACCCCAGATTGTTTCAGAAGACACCTTCTGTCTGTCCTGATCGAATGTCATTGAATAATCCGAATCCAAGGTGAACTTTCCGGAGTTGATAACCGCTTCGGCAAAATAAGCCGTACTATCCATATCGGTCGGTTGCTGTCCGCGTTGATCCTTCACGGCACTCCCCCTTGTCAGATAAACTTTCGACAACAAATTAGCCGCCGACCATTTGGTTGCACGACCACGATCCGCCTGCATGGCCACATCGGGCAACACTTCATAAGCCTGACGCAAATCGCTAATAATAAACGCATACACATCCGCCACCGAAGCACGTTTGAAGTCGGTCTTGATTTCAGAAACGTTTCCTTCCGTCAATAAAGGAATACGTCCAAATTGCTGAACCAGATCAAAATAGAAATAGGCACGCATGAAACGAAGTTCACCTTCACGCGCCGCTTTCTCGGTATCGGCCATATCTCCCACTTTCGGCAGATACATCAAAGCCGTATTGGCCCGTGTAATACCTTTATAAGCATTTTCCCAAAATTCATACAACATACCGAAAGAAGAGTTCAACTGATTGCTGTATTTATTGAAAGCATCCTTATTACCGCCATCGGCCCCTTCCCAGACATAATCCACGCCATACTCGCTCAGGCAATAATAACGCTCGCCACCGACATACCAGCGCATGGTCGAATAAACGCCGTTCACAGCAGTTTCTATACCAGTCTTTGTTTCCAAATAATCGTACGACACCCCGCTGACCACCTTTTCATTCAGGAAAGATTCACACGACACGCTGGCCGCTGCCACTAAAGACAGCAAACCATATTTTATTATATTTTTCATACTATCGTCTATTTATCATGTTAGTTATTATCAAAAGCTCAGGTTCACACCAAACAGATACGTCCTCGGCATCGGCTCATTGAAGTCGCCTCCACTTTCAGGGTCCGTACCTGAATAGCCTGTAAAGACATACGCATTCTGTACGGTTGCATACACGCGCAACTTCTGAATGCCGACAGTCTGCAACAATGTCTTCGGCAAGGTATAGCCCAACGTCACCTGCCCGATTCTCAAGAACGAAGCGTCTTCCTTATAAAGGGAAGAAATGTAGTTCGGATTCTCGAAGTCGATATTCGGGCGCGGAGCCTCATTACTGTGGTTACTGATCGGATTGCCGTTTTCATCCTCGCCGATAATACGCCAGTAATTCACTTTCGCACCGTTATAACGCCCGTTCAAGCTCCATCCCCTATCGAAAGATTTTGTCTGCCCGAAAGCACCATTCAGGAAGAAACTGAAATCAAAATCCTTATAATTAAAATAATTACTCATGCTCAACGTCACGGTAGGATTCTCATGACCGAGAATAAAGCGGTCTTCGGAAGTGATCTTATAGTCGCCATTGCGATCGACAATCTTGATATCGCCAGGTTTAAAGACGCCTCCCCACTTTTCGAGTTCGGCTGCATCTTCCAGTTGCCAGATACCATCGGCCTTATAATCATAGAATACTTTCACGGGTTGGCCGATAAACCATTTATTTCCTTCGTCGTCGACTTTCCCGTTATAGAGTTCCACGATCTCCTCCTTGTTGACGGAGAACATGAAGTCGGTCGTCCATTTGAAATCTTTCGTATCGATATTGACCGTATTCAAGGTTACTTCCAGACCTTTGTTGCGGATCTGCCCGATATTGGTCGTCACATTGCCAAAACCGGAAACAATCGGCAACTGGCGGTCCATCAAGAGGTCGTTCGTATTCTGAAGATACAAATCCACGCTCCCCCCTATCCGGCCGTTCAAGAAACCGAAATCGATACCGGTGTTCCATTGTTCGGTCTTTTCCCATGACAGGTTCGGGTTCGGCATCTCTTTCTGGTAGAAGGCCAGCACACCGTTCGAACCATAGCTGTAACGACCGTATTCGAGGCTACCCTGTGTCTTATAAGGATCGATGGCCGTATTGCCGGTGATACCCCAACCCAGGCGGAGCTTCAAATTACTCAGACAGTCGACATCTTTTAGAAACGATTCTTCCTTGACACGCCATGCAAGGGCAGCGGAGGGGAACAACACCCATTTATGCCCCGGCGCCAAACGGGAAGAACCGTCGTAACGGGCAGACACCGTCAGCAGATAGCGGTCTTTGTAGTTATAATTCACACGTCCCATGAAAGAAGCCAGATTCCAACGCTGATAATCGCTCGATACGGACTCGATCGTCTGAGCCGAACCGACATTGTTCCAAGTCTGGTTCTCGTAAGGCAGGTCTTTCACCTTGATTTCCGACTTCTCGTATGTTTCCTGCTGGATAGACTGCAAGAAAGTCAAACCCAAAGTATGATCTTTTTTGAAGGTCTTGTTATAGAACAACAGATTTTCCCACGTGTACATACGACGGTTATCACGAGCATTGACAGCACGCGCCGGACTACCGGAACGATCCGAACTCAACGCCCCGTAGAACTCGTTGCCGTACCACGGACCGATGTCAATACCAACATTCGAACGGTATTTAATATCGAACGGAAGCGTAACATCCAGATAATAACTTCCCAGGAAACGGTCTTTCTTTATCTCCTTCTTCATATTGTCCAAATTCAAGAACTGGTTCCAAAGCTGGGGGTCATTTCCCGGACGGGATGTAATCAAACGGCCGTCCGTATCATAGATATCAGCCAAAGGATACACGTTTTTCACATCACTATACAAGTTACTCCCGTTATTTCTGTCGACATGGGAAAAAGAGGTCGAACCACCGACTTTGACAAATCTGTTCAACGTCCAGTCAAAATTGACACGGACCGAATAGCGGCGATAATCCTGCCCTTTCACAATTCCGTCCTGTCCGAAATAAGTCGCGGAAGCCAGCATCTTCAAATTTTTCCGTTCCGCCTCGCACACTGACTTCGTGGTTATGGATCGGAGCCGCCCGCAACACCTCATCTGTCCAGCTATTGTAAGGCAAACGTTCAGGACACCAATTTCCAGCTTCGTCATAGGCTTGTTCTATCTTCCCGATCACGTTTGGGTCCGCATTGAAGTAACCGATCTTCCGGTCCCAGTCCAATGTAGGGACGAGCGGGTAGGGAGTCGTCTTCGATGTCGCCCGGTTTGCTTCACGTACCAGATCTACCCATTCAGCCCCATCAAACATTTCTATTTTACGGGCGGCCTGTTGTACACCCATATAGCCGTTATAATCAATCTGGACTCTTCCCTCCTTTCCTTTTTTAGTTGTCACCAGGATCACGCCATTGGCTCCACGCGAACCGTAGATGGCCGTTGCGGAAGCATCTTTCAAGACCTCGACCGATTCGATATCCGAAGGGCTCAATTCGTTTAATCCGACAACAATCGGAATACCGTCGACTACATATAACGGTTCGTTCGTCGCCTTCAACGAGCGGTTCCCACGAACACGTATGCTCGCCTCTTCACCAGGCTTCGCGCTTGTTTGTATAATCGTTACACCCGCAGCTCTCCCCTGCATCGCCTGCACGGCGCTCAACGAAGCTGTTTCCTTCAACTTCTCCCCCTTCACGGAGGCTACCGAACCGGTCAAGTCCCGCTTCTTGGCCACACCGTAGCCGACAACCACGACTTCGTCCAAGTTCTGCAAGTCCTCTTTCAATGTGATAATCACACTCCCTTGTCCTTTGTAAGCATAGTCTTGCGGCTGATACCCGATGTAGGAAACAGCAACGTAAACAACCGGTTTAGAGATGGAAAAAGAGAATTTACCGTCGAGTCGGTAATGGAACCATTCGTAGTCCCTTTCTCGACTACGTTCGCCCCGATGATAGGCTCACCGGTCACATCCTTGACAACGCCGGAAACCATTATGCTGGGCATAGGAAAGCGTGGTCGTGCACACAAAAAACAAAAAGACTAACATGGGCAGATGCAGCCTTTTAAACGTTTTCGTTTTGTTCATAATAATAAAGAATTAAATTATCCGGCAATTCCCGAACCGGATGATTTTTTCATAAAAAGAGGCGTGGGAACTGTTGATATACCTGATATTGAGGCCTTCGACTGCCCGACCAGTGATATAAACAACAGCCCACGCCCTTCTATTCTTGAAGACATACCCATGCCAGGCATGAATATATATAACAAGGAAGGTACGTGAGCGTTCAGTTGCCTATTATCCTCTGGTCTGAAAGTGTCGAAGTTTCAATATCCGGATAATATCTTTTAAACGCTTCTTGTAATCAATAAAATGCAGGGACCTGCAACGCCATGCAAGTGTACGGACACAAATATAGAGAGAAGAAACTATACAGGCAAACAAAAGTAAGTATTTCTCGTTTTTCTTACGAACAGGCTATATTTAGAGGATAGCAATCATATTACTATTGCAAAACCATGCAACCTATAAACATTTGACCTTTGTCGAATACGTTTTTGCCCTTAGTCAAAAGGGCTTTCGACCTTAGTCAAAAACCTTTTCGACCAAGGCCGAAAACTAAAGAAGTTAGCAAAAACGACATAAATATCCATATCATTGCATATTATACAATATCAAATACCACTTCAGGACGGGACAGTTTGTCTGTTGTTTACATTTATGAATAACCTATAACAGGATTTTTTAATACACAGTCAACCTATTTCAGGACGAGACAGGGTGAAGCCAGAAAACGTCTCTCCGCCGAAAGGTTTCATCTGATCAATCTTTTCCCCAATCCGAAGGTTTTGCGCCCATTTGGAGGACAAGCGTTCCACCGGCCGCCAGATCATCGTGCGTCAGGTAACATTTATCATACTTCTTCCCGTTGAGTGTCGCACTTTGGATGTAGATATTCTCCGGACTGTTGTCACGGGCCTCGATCACAAAAGAGCCACCGGCAGCATAAGCCGGGTCCAGACGAAACTCCACCCGGTCGAATACCGGACTGGTGATCTCATAGCGGCCATCGCCCGGACATATCGGATGTATGCCGGCAGCCGCCAACACATACCAAGCCGACATCTGCCCGACATCTTCGTTTCCTACCAAGCCGGTCACTTTGTCGTGATAAGCGTTTCGGCAAATGTCGCGTGTCCATTTCTGGGTAAGCGAAGGCATCCCTAACCTGTTGAACAGGAAAGGCACATGATGGACCGGTTCATTGGCATGGTTATAATAGTCATTCCAGAGATAGTCGCCCGGTGTTTTCTCAAACATATCCGTCAGGTCGGCCAAAACCTTTTCACGGCCTCCCATCAGGCGGATCATCCCCTCGACATCGTGTGGCACGAACCATCCTTGCTGGTAAGGATTGGATTCCACGCAGCCATAGCCCTCTTGCAAACGTCCTTTTTCAGGCAAAGAAGAAAAAACGCCTTTCTCATTACGCGGACGGAACCATCCCGATTCAGGATCGAAGATAGTTGCATACGACAGGGCACGCTTGTCAAAATGAGCCCGGTCGCCCTCTTTCCCCAACCACTCGGCCAAACGGGCCATGCACCAATCCGTATAATCGTATTCCAGCGTGCAGGATATATTGCCGGGCGTATAGCCGTCGTCATTATTGCTAAAGCGCCGGGAGGTGTTCAGAGCATAGCGGTATGCTTTCTCCACGTCATAATCCCGAATGCCTTTCCGGTAAGCATCACACAAAACCGAAATGGCGGGATTGCCCACCATGCAGCCGGAGTAAGCATTCAAGAGCTCCCACCGTTCAAGATATTCGTTACCACTCTGGTCGGCTATCTCCACAAGCGAGTTGACAAGATCGTTCACCATCTCCGGGTTGATGATGGTCTGAAGAGGCATCTGGCTACGGAAGACATCCCATCCGCTGAAGATCGTCCGTTTACGGAACTTGCCGGTCTGATGGATCTTTTTATCCGCCCCGGTGTACTCGCCGTTGATGTCGCTGCAAAGGCGCGGATCAATCAACGTATGATAAAGAGCCGTGTAGAAAACCCTCTTTTCCTCATCGGTTCCTCCCTCGACGGAGACTTTCGCCAACTCGTCATTCCAAAGACGGACACACTCGGCATGCGTCCGGTCAAAATCGAAGTCTTTCATCTCCGCCGCCAAATTCTCCTCCGCATTCTTCAAACTGGTATAAGAGATACCACTCTTTAGCAAGATCACTTCATCTGGTTTGGTTTCAAAATTGGCATAAAAGCCTAAATGCTTGCCTTCAAATGCCGAAACGGAAGGATGGATGGCTGCTTGGCGGATTGCTTCGCGATAGCGCTCGCTACAAACATCTTCACGTTTACGTCCCCAATCGTCCGGAATATCGGCAGACCAAACGCCATGTCCGGAAAAAGGTTTGGAAAATTGGGCATAGAAATAGACCGTATAGTCGGCCTTGCCGTCTCCGTTTCCCCAACCGCCTCCATCAGGCGTACATTGCATCCAGCCCTTGATGGTATGGTCGTCCACCACCTCTACGCTCTGAAGTGTCGATGTTCCTCCTACCCGCCGGGCCAGATCGACTTGTATGCGGGCCTCCTTGCTTTCCGGGAAAGTGAAACGAAGCATTCCGCTATGAGGCAAAGCGGTCGCTTCCGCCTGAATCTTATAATCGGAAAGAAAAACACGAGTAATAGCCTGCCGAGGCTTTTCGGTCGACTTGTCATACCGGGAACGATATCCCTTCTTCCGGCTTGTCTTCCGTGCCGGCAAAATGTATGCAAATCCCCGATTGTAGGCATCACCAGAAAGTTCCCCAAATCGCCGTACCAGCCAATACCGGACATTTGCGTAAATGCGAATCCTTCGATGGTCGTATGCTCATAACTATAGCCGGGACCGTTGTCGCCTCCGGTAATCGTGTTGGGACTGACCTGCACCATACCGAAAGGAGCAGTCGCTCCGGGGAACGTTTTTCCAAGCCCATGACTCGCACCCGCCAGTTCCGTATTCGTCGAAGCTCCTACAAACGGGTTAACATAAGAGGACAGAGGGTACCCGTCCGCTTCCTTCTCCACCGTATGGCAGGACAGCAAAGAAAGGGACAAGAATAGCCCTAACAAAGAAAGTCTAATATTCATTATTACCAGATTAAAAAAAGGCGGCATCAAAAGTCGTCATCCGTCATCCCTGGATCAAGTCCGCCATGACAAGGACACTTTTGATGCCGCCTCGTTCTACAAAGCTTATAAAGCCAATTCCTTCAATATCCCATCCGTCGCACCCGCATTGCCTTTCACAAACTGGCCGGCACTCTCGCCGGCAGCCTCCAAGACCTCTGCACAGGTCAACAGCTCATCCATCTTGGCCGCGAACTCATCTTTCGATGCGACTGAAAATCCCCCGCCTACCTTGATCAGGTCACGGGCCTCCTTGAACTTCTGGAACCGGGGACCGAACAACACCGGAATACCGTAAACCGCCGCCTCCAACGTATTATGGATGCCGGCTCCGAAACCGCCGCCGATATAGGCGATCGTCCCATACCGATAGATGGAAGACAGCAGCCCGAAACTATCCACGATCAAACAATCTTTCCCTTCGAGCAGGCTCTTGTCCTGCATCACATCGGACAAGCGGACAGACGGGCGTTTCAACAACGACTCGATATACATCAGATGTTCCCGGTGAATCTCGTGCGGAGCGATGATCAGCTTTATCTCCGGATGCTCGTTGAAATAAGGGATCAGTATCTCCTCGTCCTGCGGCCAGGAACTCCCGGCGATCAGCGTCTGACATCTTTCCCCTACAAACCGTTCGAATTCTGGCAACTCACGCGCCTGATTACGCACGTCCAACACACGGTCGAAACGGGTATCGCCGTAGACCGTCACGTTACGGATTCCATATTGCCCAAGCAGTTCCTTCGAACGTTCGTCCTGCACGAACAAATGCGTAAAGCAGTACAGCATCTTTCGGTAAGGAACTCCGAACCATTGAAAGAACAACTGGTCGGGACGGAAGATCGCTGAAATGATATAAACCGGGATTCCCCGCTTCTTCAACTCACGCAAATAGTTTCCCCAAAACTCATACTTGATGAAAACAGCCACAGCAGGATTCGCCAGATTCAGGAACTTCTTTACCCGGTAAGGCGTATCGAAAGGCAGATAGCAAACGATATCCGCCCCGTTATAGTTTTTCCGCACTTCATAGCCTGAGGGAGAAAAGAATGTAAGTAATATCTTATATTCCGGATATTGCGCCTTGACCTTTTCGATCATAGGACGCCCTTGCTCAAACTCTCCCAACGAAGAAGCATGAAACCAGATGTACTTCGCATTCCGGTCTATCTTCTCACGCAAAATGCTATTCGTCTTCCACTGGCCGAAACGCATCAGGCGTGCCTTCCGGTGGAAAGGAGAAATCATAGCGACAATAAAGGCATAGAAATGTATGAGTAAGCTGTACATGATAAAAGAATTGTCAATTATCAATTGTCAATTGACAATTTATCTATCGCTCTCTGGATGCGGCGGATAGACTCTTCCTTACCCAAGGCTTCCGTTATGTCGAAGATATGCGGACCTTTGCCTTCACCGACAAGGGCCAGACGAGTCGCATTCATTATATTTCCCAAATGGTAGCCTTTGCTTTCGATCCAGGCTTTTACCTCTTCTTCCGTACCTTCGATATCGAACGGTTCACGTGCGCGAAGCACTTCGATCAGTTCGGCAAGCTGGGCGGCACTGTCTTCCTTCCAGCGTTTTTTGCGTGTCTTTTCATCATATTCCGTCGGAGCGATGAAGAAGAACGAGCAAAGATCCCACAAGTCCTTGATAAAGGTGGCACGGTCTTTCATCATGGCTACGACCTTCTCCACATAGGCTGGGTCTGCTTTCACACCGTGGCTTTCGAGGATCGGCATAAAGAGGGCGGCTGCTTCCTTATTGTCCATAGCCTGGATATAATGATGGTTAAACCATTTTCCCTTTTCATAATCAAATTTGGCTCCGCTCTTGCTGCAACGGCTCAGATCGAAGCTATGGATCAGTTCGTCCATGCTCATTACTTCCTGATCATTACCAGGATTCCATCCCAACAAGGCCAGGAAGTTGACAACCGCTTCGGGCAGATAACCGCTCTCGCGATAACCAGAAGAAACCTCACCGCTCTTCGGGTCATGCCATTCCAACGGGAACACCGGGAAGCCCAGGCGGTCACCGTCACGCTTGCTCAACTTGCCGTTGCCTTCCGGTTTCAAAAGCAAAGCCAGGTGTGCGAACCGGGGGCATCGTGTCTTCCCATCCGAAATAACGGTACAATAGTACGTGAAGCGGGGCACTCGGCAACCATTCTTCACCACGGATCACATGCGTCACTTCCATCAAATGATCGTCCACGATATTGGCCAGATGGTAAGTAGGCAACTGGTCGGCTGATTTATATAAGACTTTATCGTCCAGGATAGAAGAGTTGATAATCACTTCGCCACGGATCAGGTCGTTTACATGGATATCTTCATCCGGTTCGATCTTGACGCGGACCACATACTGGTTGCCGGCATCGATCAAGGACTTCACTTCTTCTTCGGAAAGAGTCAGCGAGTTGCGCATCTGCATACGGGTAGACGCATCATACTGGAAATTAGGGAATTTCCTTCCGTTTGGCATCCAACTCTTCGGGGGTATCGAATGCGATATAAGCACAACCGGCGTCCAACAACTGATCGACATACTTCTTGTAAATATCCCTGCGTTCGCTCTGACGGTAAGGCCCGTATTCGCCTCCGAAGCCGACACCTTCGTCAAACTTGATCCCCAACCAGGTAAGCGCTTCTATAATATAGGCTTCCGCTCCGGGAACAAAACGCTGCGAGTCGGTATCTTCAATACGGAGAATCAGATCTCCACCATTCTGTTTGGCAAATAGATAATTGTATAAAGCTGTACGAACACCTCCGATATGCAAGGCCCCAGTGGGACTCGGTGCAAACCGGACTCTAACTTTCCTTTGAGTCATAATCTTTCTATGTGATTTATGATTTGTGATTTATGAATTGTGATTTATACCGACGCATAAATCACAATTCATAAATCATAATTCCGTTTACTGCGGCAAAAGTAGCCCTTTTTTTTCTCTTAGTAAACTTTTTTATGTACATTTCGCCTTTCAATACATAAAACAGAACATTATGAAAGCAAATAACTATAGCATACATCCGAGTGTCTATTTTATTGTGGCGGCCTTGTTGATCGCTTACTTCTTTCCGAGGGAAGGAAAATTCCGTTACCAGTTCTATGAAGGAAAACCCTGGCGGTACGGGTTGCTTACCGCTCCGAGCGACTTCCCGATCTACAAGACTGATGCGGAAGTACAGGCCGAACGCGACAGCGCTCTCAAAAAATTCGAGCCTTATTACCGACTGGATACCACAATCGAATCTGAAGAGATAGACAAACTACGCGCCGACTATCAGGGCACGCTGAGGAACCGGGCGACTCCGGCCTATATGCAGTATATCGAAAACAGCTTGCAAAAGCTATACCGGGATGGTATCATTTCTACTCAGGACATGGATGAACTCAAGAAGGAGGAATATCCCCGCATCAACCTGCTCGCGGGCAGCGTAGCGCACCCCCATTACAGTAGCGATTTTTTTACAGTCAAGACGGCGTATGAGTTTATCATCAACAATTGCCCCTCTTATCTGGACAAGTCGGTATTGCAATCTTGCGATATCAACAATTATTTGGTGGAAAATATCACATACGACAAGACGATGTCGGAAAAAGTCAGGGAAGATATCCTGAACAGCATCCCGCTGGCCAACGGCATGATACAGGCAGGAGAACGTATCGTTGACCGGGGCGAAATCATCGACAACCATACTTACAATGTGCTCCGTTCCCTTAAGATCGTACACGAGACCAAGTCCGGAGGAGCCCAACGGCAAGGTATCATCATGGGAGGCCAGTTCGTGCTGGTATTCGGTATTCTCTTCTGCTTCTGGCTGTACCTGTGGTCTTTCCGGTTGAAAATCCTGCATAACAGGAGGAATGCGCTTTTCCTCGTACTATGCGTATTCGTGAGCTGCATACTAACAGAGCTTTGCGTGACGTACGGGTTGTTCAATGTCTATATCCTTCCGTTCGCTATCGTGCCGATTGTCGTGCGCACGTTCTTCGACTCGCGCACGGCGCTGTTCACACACCTGATCATCGTGCTAATCTGCTCACTGATGGTGCCTTTCCCGCACGAATTCCTGTTGCTACAGGTGATTGTCGGCATGGTCGTGACATTCAGCTTGAGGGATTTATACGAACGTTCCCAACTGATCCGCTGCGCTTTCTTCATCTTCATGTCCTATGCGCTCTGCTACATCAGCCTGTCCATCTACCAGGAAGCGGACTTCAAGAAGATCAACTGGATGATGATGCTCTATTTCGGCATCAATTTTATCCTGCTGATGTTTACTTACATATTAGTCTATATGCTGGAAAAGACATTCGGCTATGTGTCCAGCATTACGTTGGTCGAACTCTCCAACATCAATACGCCGATCCTAAAAAAGCTGTCCGAAATATCTCCGGGAACCTTCCAACATTCTTTGCAGATGTCGATCTTAGCGTCGGAAGCGGCTGCCGCTATCGGAGCAAACGCGCAGCTCGTACGTACAGGAGCCATGTATCATGATATCGGTAAGATGGCGAATCCGGCATTCTTTACCGAAAACCAAAGCAGTATCAATCCGCACAGCCAGCTATCGTTCGACCAAAGCGCGAAAATCATTATCAATCATGTGAACGACGGTGTCAAGATCGCAGAAAAAGCAATGTTGCCAAAAGCCATCATCGATTTTATCCGTACCCATCACGGACGCGGAAAAGCCAAATACTTCTATAACTCTTTCAAAAACCAGTATCCCGACCGCGAAATAGACGAAGAGGCTTTCACCTATCCGGGGCCGAACCCGTTCTCGAAAGAGACTGCCGTCCTGATGATGGCTGATTCCGTAGAAGCGGCCTCCCGTAGCCTGAAAGAACACACGGAAGAAAACATTCGTGCCTTAGTCGACAAGATCATAGACGGACAGATTGCCGACGGACTGATGCGTAATGCCCCGCTGACGTTCAAGGATGTGGAAACGGTCAAGAATGTCTTTGTGGAAAAACTGAAGATCATGTACCATACACGAATCAGTTATCCGGATTTGAAGAAATAAACTGTACAAGCTCATCCAGTAGCCCAGCGCAAGCATCCTCCAGCAGATCGAGGACCAGCTCGAAACCTTCCGCTCCACTATAGTACGGATCGGGGACATGGTCATACAGCTTGTTCCGGGAATATTCCGTCATCTGATGTATCTTTTCCACGGATTCCAAATCCGGGGCTTTCCGTTTCAGATCGTCTATGTTACGGTTGTCCATTCCGATAATCAGGTCGAAGTCGAAAAAGTCTTCCGTACATACCGGACGGGAGACCGAATCTAACTTATATCCCCTACGGACCGCATGCGAGCGCATACGCGGATCGGCATTTTTCTCCTGCGTGATACCCGATGATACCGGCAGAATCGATCTTGATCCGGCCATCCAGTCCCGCATCCTGGACCAACTTCTTCATCACGGCCTCAGCCGACGGTGATCGGCAAATATTCCCCAGACATACAAACAATATCTTCTTCATTTAACTAAACAACGAATCGACAAATTCCTCCCGGTTGAATACCTGCAAATCTTCGATTTTCTCACCGATACCGATATATTTCACAGGGATCTTGAACTGGTCGGATATACCGATAACCACACCTCCTTTGGCGGTTCCATCGAGTTTTGTAATAGCCAAAGCGTTCACTTCCGTCGCCAGTGTAAACTGCTTGGCCTGTTCGTAAGCATTTTGTCCGGTGGAGCCATCCAATACCAGCAACACTTCATTCGGAGCCTCCGGCAAGACCTTTTTTCATTACGTTTTTGATCTTTGTCAGCTCATTCATCAAGTTTATTTTATTATGCAACCGTCCGGCGGTATCGATAATCACGACATCAGCTCCGTCGGCCTTGGCTTTACTTAACGTATCGTAAGCTACAGAAGCGGGATCGGCACCCATTGCCTGTTTTACAATCGGCACTCCGACCCGGTCTGCCCAGATCACCAATTGATCGACAGCAGCAGCACGAAAAGTATCGGCAGCTCCCAATACCACTTTTTACCGGCTTCTTTAAATTTATAGGCCAACTTTCCGATCGTAGTCGTTTTCCCCACTCCATTCACTCCGACCACCATGATCACATAGGGCACACCGTTTTCAGGTAATTCGAACGAAGCGGCATCGTTAACAGTATTCTCTTTCAACAAAGCGACGATCTCCTCTTTCAACACCCGGTTCAATTCATCGACACCCATATATTTGTCGCGCTGTACACGCTCTTTCGATACGTTCGATAATCCTGACCGTAGTCTCGACACCTACATCCGAGGTGATCAAAACCTCTTCCAGATTATCCAACACCTCGTCATCTACCTTAGATTTACCGACCACCACTCTGGCCAGCTTTTTAAAAACACTTTCCTTGGTC